>Ga0209279_10000058_pt1 | contig 76875 bp, 72 predicted proteins | sample CoawatmetaG00DNA_3_FD_187508 | JGI IMG/M metagenome (GOLD analysis project Ga0209279, IMG submission 187508) | Marine microbial communities from the West Antarctic Peninsula - Coastal water metaG006-DNA (SPAdes) (version 2) | ecosystem: Environmental > Aquatic > Marine > Coastal ...
CATAAATACCACCTGCCAAGCCAAGGTTACTGAAGTCGACTCCGTCGACCACGAGTCCGACTGACGAATCTAAAGGCTCTTTAAATTGGCTACGCTCGCCAACACCTCTAATCTGAAAAAAGCGCCCGCGGGATGCACCGGCAGCACTATTCACATTAGGTGCCAGATTCAGAACATTTTCTAGATGCTGGGCGGCTCGACTTTCCAGCTGAACTGTGGACAAGACGGTTAAACTCGAGGTGGCAGATTGGGCCGTGGAATCGCGAAAATCGGAGAAGACAACAATTTCTTCGATTCCAGGATCAGCAATGGCAGATACAGACAAAACCACTTGGGCGACAGCGCTGACAAGCAGTGTAAAAATGGGGGTAATTATTTTGTAGCGGTTCATATAGAGCCTCAGTAACAGTATAAAAAGTTAAGGAGACCCGGAGACAAAAGACGAAGAAAGGTGACAGTCAAGAATTCCTATTCCTACGCCGGCATAATCCGGATCAGGTTCAAAGGGTACTTCTCAGACCACTAAAACAGGCCGCCCCTTAGGATAACGCGGGCATCATAGCACCGCTTTTGAGTAAGATATATCAGTCCGAGAATTTTTTTCCCCCGACTGGTGGTAAAACACTACTAAGCTTGAGATATATCATGCTCGAGCCGTTCAATCGGCTATGAAAATACTAAACCGTAAAAGCCAGTATCCGGCTCAGCTCACACAGCGAACGACCCGACTGCTCGCGAAGATCGGCAAACACCTGTTCCACCAGGCGCAAATCGCGCTGGGCGGTCGGGCTAAATTTTTTCATTAGTCCCTGATTCACCAGCGCATCACAGACGTCTTTGGTTAACATAAAGGTATCCTTACCCATACTGCGCAACATCCCTGGGCCTGAGTTACCGCCCAGTCGCGACCCGTTTTTTTTCAGCTCTAACCACAGGCCAACAATATCATCCTCCGGCCAGTCGGCGATAAATGTGCCAAAGCTGCCATGACTATGCTGCCTATCCAACACATACATTGCATTGTGTCGGACTGAAACAATCTTGGTGAAGTTCCGCACTATGCGCGTATCCTTGCCCAGTTCTTCGAGCTTTTCATCACTGTAGTGGGCGATGGCGAGGGGATTGAATTTAGAGAACGCCTCTTCAAAGCCAGGCCACTTGTTGTCGATAACTCTCCATACAAAGCCTGCACGGAACACACAGCGGGTCATCATCGAGAGGTAGCGATCATCCGATTGCGCCGCCAACTGCTCAGCGCTTCTTGGGCGTGGCAGACTGGCTTCTAGGTGCTCGACACCACCGCGATTTTTAACCGCCAGTTGATAGAGACTTTTATAGGTTGTTTTCACTGAGAATACCTGTGGTGATTAAATATTAACGAGTCCTGTAGCTAACAATATTGGCACGTTGTCGGCAATACCCTTAGATTCAAGATGTTAGTTTCAAGATCTTAGTTTCAAGATCTTATCTGTGCTCTCTGATCTGTGCTCTGATATACGTTACGCGAAGAATCAGGCGCTAGATTAGACGTTCCATTAGTTGCTAGATTAAGTGACAAAATCGGCGACAAACCCAGCGACAATAAACAGTAGTAACACCGCAAAAGCCTTATTCAGCCAGGGACCACTCTGTTGATAGCGGAGCAACGCAGCGGGTTGAGACATAACCAACGCAACCAACATATACCAGAGCATATCCACAGTGCCGGCAATCGCAGCCATAACGAGTTTCACCCAGAGCTCGCTATCAGCGCTGACAAACTGGCTAAATAATGCGCTAAAGAAAAGGATGATTTTTGGATTAATCAGCGCAATCAAAAAACCATCGCGGGCGGCAGCCCATTTTGACCTGGTTGCCAGCACCACCCTATCGAGGCTCGGAGACTGTTGAGTAGGAGCAGCGGCAAAGAGCAACTTTAGCGCCATCCAGAGTAAATAGAGGCAGCCAGATAGTTGCAGCAGGTTAAATGCTGCGGTGTAACCACTCAAAAGAACAACCAGGCCCAGCGCAGTGAGCAGCGCAAATACAGCGATGGCCAGTCCATGAGCTAGAGCGGAAATTATACCGGCAAGACGCCCCTGATTCAGGGTTACGCTGGCGATCACGGCCAAACTCGGGCCGGGAGACATGGCTCCCAGCAGACAGGCGAGTGTCACCGACAACCAAAATACAGCATCCATAAATACCTTTGTATTATTCTGTAAGTGCTCTTTTATACAGGCTTGAGGCGGTAAAGCAAATGTAAACGTAACTAATACTAAAGTATTAGTACTTTTGGGCTATTTCAAAAGTGAATAAAATTTATAAGAATGAGCGGAAGCTCAATTTCTGATAATAACAAAATAAATGAGATACCTTGTGCCTAACCATAAGCGAGAGATTGCCAACAGACAGCTGATTAGCTCAGAGAAGCTTGAGAAAAATTTTAACGCGGGGCTTGGGCACTTTATAGCGCTATTGAATTCAGTCAGTGACCGCAAAAAAAGCGAATTAATTGATTCCCTGGATAGGGTCAGCGATGAAATCGTCGCTGCGCGATAATAAGGTTTGTAGCTCGAGCCAAGACCGAGGAGACGTTAGGTCATCTAGAGACGCCGACTAGACAAATCCACTGGCATAGGTTTACAGACAAGTTAACAAAAACTGTAAGCCTACAGGCTATCAATCTTCATTAAATTTCTCAGAAACCTGACCAAATAATGTCTTTCGCTCAGCCTTAGACAGCGCCAGTATCCTATTGAATACATCTTGAATCGCCTTAGGGTCTTTCTTCGTCGACTTATAAGCAGCCGAGCTGCTATAGAGCGACTCTAAGGACACACCAAAGTAGTTGGCGATACTAATCATCGAGTCACGCCGTGGATCTTGCGTGACCTGACTAAGGATGCGATTAATTGTCGGCTGGGGAACTCCAGTGGCTCGCGAAAGCCCACTCTGGGAAATTCCCTCGTGCTTCATTAACCTTGCTAATTCTGTACTCATAGATTCTCTCATTGCGCGATTATGAACTCCTTTTCTATCCATTGATGTATTATTTTTAGTCCATCTTTTAGGATTTTTCCAGTTTCTTAATGCCCATTAAAATCATTTTTTCTATTTATATATCAATAGCCTGCAAAATATCAGGTCGATCGGTAATAATACCGTCAACGCCCAAGCTCATCATTCTTAACATCTCTTGCGGATCATTAATCGTCCACACATCTAACGCCACATTAAGTTCGCTTGCCGCCTTAATTAGTGAGCTAGAAACCAGTGGAATACCATAGTATTTAAATGGCAACTGTACTGAATAGCCAGGCGATTTATAAAGGTGCCCTAGACCTATCCAGCTCAAAACAACCAATAGTCGCGCCTCCTCTTCTCCAAGGGAGGTAGGTACCTGTGGACAAACTTGACGAAAATTCTGTAATACCAAAGAGTGAAAAGAACCCACTAACACTTGGTCCTGCAATCCATAGGCCAGCACCAACCGACATAGCTGAACACCGGTCTCTGTGTCATCAGGTTTTAATTCAATTAAAAACCGCTTATCTGGAAGGGCGATAAAAAGTGATTCTAGAGGAGGAATACGTATACCAGCGACAGCTAGTTTATCTGGATAGTCGCTTTCATGAAATCCTACATCAAAGGCTTGAAGCTCGGCCAAGGTCAGCTCGGCGATCAGGCCACTGCCATTGGTGGTGGTATCAACACTCTTATCATGCCTAACCACCACTATCTTATCTAGCGTTAAGTGGACATCGAGCTCAATAATATCAGCGCCTACCGCCACTGCGTTGATTGCACCTTCCAATGTATTGCCTGGCAGTAGCTCGCGACCGGTGCCATGGGCAATATTATTGAAGCTTTTATTTTGGTAAAAAGGGATAGACGGCATGGCACTTTGGGCGGGAAACATTAGCAGCATCCCGTAAACCAACGCGAGGCAAAATAGTATAGAGAAAACATTAGGCATAAAGCTTATCGCACTATTCTTGCACACTAACTTAGTGCGCTATTCATAGCTGTTTCTACAGCAAATACAGAGAGTAGAACCAACCCGTTATGTAGATAAGTATAACTACCTGCTTAAAAATATAACAATATATCTTTTCGACATAAAAGCAGTCTGCGTAAATCCTCAGGCCTTATCTGTTTTTTCGACTGGAAATCAGCTCATCAACTACCCTAGGATCTGCAAGCGTCGAGGTATCGCCCAGACTATCCAGCTCATTTGCAGCGACTTTGCGTAGTATGCGTCGCATTATTTTCCCCGAACGGGTCTTGGGTAGCCCTGGCGCCCACTGAATAATATCCGGCTTGGCGATTGGACCAATCTCTTTAACACAGAGAGCAATCAATGCCAGACGCAATTCTTCATCGGGCTCGACGCCATTCATTGGGGTGACATAACAGTAAATGCCCTGCCCTTTAATATCATGGGGATAGCCTACGACTGCGGCCTCGGCGATTTTCTCATGAAGTACTAGGGCACTCTCCACCTCAGCAGTACCCATGCGATGACCTGAAATATTTAGCACATCATCGACCCGACCGGTAATCCAGTAGTAACCATCCTCATCCCGCCGCGCACCGTCACCGGTAAAGTAATAACCCGGATAGGGTTTAAAGTAGGTCTCGACAAAGCGCTGATGATCACCATAAATAGTGCGAATCTGGCTCGGCCAAGATGCTTTAATCATCAACAACCCCTCCCCTGCGCCATCGATTTCACGATTCTCGGTATCCAGCAGTACTGGTTGCACACCGAAAAAGGGCCTTGTCGCAGAGCCAGGCTTTAAAGCAGTTGCACCAGGCAGCGGCGTCAACATATGGGCACCGGTTTCGGTTTGCCACCAGGTATCGACAATCGGGCAGCGGGACTCACCCACCACTCGGTGATACCAGTCCCAGGCTTCGGGGTTGATCGGCTCGCCCACTGTGCCGAGCAGCTTCAGTGAACTGCGGGAACTGCTATTAACAAAACTATCCCCAAAGGCCATCAAGGATCTAATCGCGGTGGGCGCAGTATAAAACTGATTGACCTGATGCTTGTCGATTACCTGCCAAAATCGCGAGGCATCGGGATAGGTTGGTACCCCTTCAAACATCAACGTGATGGCGCCATTACACAGCGGGCCATACAAAATATAACTGTGGCCAGTAACCCAGCCAACGTCAGCAGTACACCAAAATACATCGCCCTCTTTATAGTCGAAGGTGTATTTGTGAGTCATGGCCGCCATCAACAAATAACCACCAGTGCTGTGTACAACACCTTTGGGCTTACCTGTGGAGCCAGAGGTGTAGAGAATAAACAGTGGATCTTCCGCATCCATAATCTCTGGTGTGCAGTCTTGGGTCACAGACTCCATAGACTCTTGGTACCAGATATCTCGGCTCTCCTGCCAATCTATAGCGCCACCGGTGCGGCGCACAACCAGGCAAGTATGAACATCGGGGCAGTTTGCCAAGGCTTTGTCAGTGTTGGCCTTAAGCGGAATAGCCTTACCTGCGCGCAATCCCTCATCGGCGGTAATCACTACCTGGCAGTCAGAATCGAGAATACGGTCCTTAAGTGCATCAGGTGAAAAACCACCAAACACCACAGAGTGCACAGCACCAATTCGTGCGCAGGCGAGCATCGCATAGGCCGCCTCGGGAATCATTGGCATATAGATGCACACCCGATCGCCTTTCTTGACGCCCCGCTGACGCAGCACATTGCCTAACCGAGAGACCTGTTCATGGAGTTGGGCATAGCTAATATGGGCATCGTCCGATGGATCGTCACCCTCCCAAATAATCGCAGTTTGATCCGCTCTATCAACTAGGTGACGATCTATACAGTTGACCGCCACATTGAGCTTGCCACCCTCAAACCATGCCGCCTGGCCCTGCTCAATATCACTGCGGCAAACTGTCTCCCAAGGCTTCTCCCAGGTTAAAAACTGCGCTGCTTGATCACCCCAAAACTGATCCGGATTATCCACCGACTGGCGATACATCGCCTTATACGTCGCTTCGTCAATCCAAGCTGAATCGGACCATTGTTGGGGAACTGGATGGGTCGGGAAATCTGACATTGGACGACGGCCTCACATAGTTAATTAGAGTGCTAATTAGAGTGCTAATTAGATTGCTATATGAGGGTTAGTCTAGTGGAAAGCAACTACTGTGCTCAAGTTTATGTGGCGAATGGCGATCATTTGCAATAGCCGATTGCCTGCGCTAGAAAAAGCGCCGCAATAAGCGCGCCAAGCGGATTAGTTGGTACGTGGATAACGGGTTGGCTTGAGGCTGTTCTTGATCTTCTCTAAGTGAGGTAAGAAGTCCGGTCCGCGACGCAGAGTGACACCGGTGGCGAGCACATCGAGGATCACCAGATGAACAATGCGCGAGGTCATCGGCATGTACTCATCGGTATTTTCAGGCACTTCAACATCCAGAGTCACACTGCTGACCTGCGCCAACGGCGAATCCGGTGCAGTCAGGCCAATCACCGTTGAGCCATTGGCTCTGGCAATCTCTGCGATCTCAACCACTTCTTTGGTGCGCCCTGTATGGGATATAAAAAAGAACACATCACCAGTGCTGCCAGTCGACGCCAACATACGCTGCATTAAGACATCGTCATGAAAAGACACGGGCAGATTAAACCGAAAGAACTTATTCTCCGCATCTCTGGCCACCGAACCCGAAGCGCCGACACCAAAAAAGTAAATACGCTTGGCTTGAATTAACTTGTCCACTACCTGGTTGACGCGGCTATGACTAATTTTGTCGCGCACCATGGCGAGATTATTAATCGTGCCATCAAAGATCTTCGGCGTGTAGCTGCTGACGTCATCATCAGGATCCACATTGCGATTAACAAAGCGGACGCCACTGACTAGCGCCTTAGCAAGCTTGAGCTTGAAATCGGGAAATCCTGCGGCATCGAAGCGCTTACAGAAACGATTGACGCTGGGCTCACTCACCTCAGCGGCCTTGGCTAGGGTAGCAATGCTGGATCTGGTTGCACTATCTGGGTCCGCCAGAATTACTCGCGCCACCTTGCTCTCAGACTTATTTAGATTCGGCAATTCATCAGAAATAATATTGATCAAATTTTGTGAATGCATAGCTATAACCCTTTAGCTTTTCGTCTTGTTCCGTAATAGAAGGCGCAGTTTAAGGTTTTTAAGCGCTAATGTCCGCTTTCGCCCAAAAGTTGGTAAGAATATTTCATCAGAACCACAACAGAGACACACAAAATCGTATAAATGCGTTCTTTTACCTACTTAAATAGGCTTATCGTTGCCTAACAATTCATTAAAGCCTATAATTTACGTAAGTTTACTACACTTAAAGAGGCTCCAACATGTATAGAATCGCCATTAACGGTTTTGGTCGCATCGGCCGCAATATAGTCCGCGCCCTCTATGAACGCCCAGAGCTTCGCGAGCAAATCCAAATCGTCGCGATCAATGATCTCGGTAGCCTCGAAATTAGCGCACACCTGCTCCAGTTCGATACAGTCCACGGCCGCTTTAACCAGCAAGTCGAAGTGACAGACAATGCCATCGTCATTAATGGCGACGTCATCAACTGGTCTAGCGAACGCAACCCAACTGATCTGCCTTGGTCTGACTTAAACGTTGACCTAGTCTGTGAGTGCACCGGCGTATTCACTAGCCGCGAGAAAGCCGCTATGCATTTGCAAGCCGGCGCTAAGAAAGTGATTATCTCAGCACCTGGCGCAAACGCCGATGCAACCATAGTCTATGGCGTCAACGACCACATTTTGGATGGCTCTCAAGAGATTATTTCAAACGCCTCTTGCACCACCAACTGCCTGGCACCTATGGTTCAGCCTCTGCAAGAGAGCATTGGTATCCTCAGCGGTTACATGACTACAGTACATGCCTATACCAACGACCAGCAGCTCAGTGACGTCTGTCACTCAGATGTCTACCGTTCCAGATCAGCTACTCAATCGATGATCCCAACCAAGACCGGCGCCGCAGTGGCAATCGGCCTGGTACTGCCAGAGTTGGCGGGCAAGCTCGACGGCTTAGCTGTGCGTGTACCTACTATTAATGTATCACTGGTTGATCTGACCTTTAATGCGGGTCGCGAGACCACAGTTGAAGAAGTCAACGCACTGCTGCTAAAAGCCTCTCAAGGAGCACTGAAATCAGTACTTTGCTACAACGACAAGCCACTGGTTTCTGTGGACTTTAACCACACCCCTTTCTCGTGTAACTTTGACGCCACCCAAACTCGCGTCAACGGCTCACTGGTTAAAGTCATGGCCTGGTATGACAATGAGTGGGGTTTCTCCAACCGCATGCTCGACAACTCCTTAGTACTACTCGCTAGCGCTGTGGAGCAAAAAGATGCCGCGTAGAACCAAAATTCTCGCTACACTCGGCCCCGCCAGTCACGATGAACAGGGTATTCGCGGGCTGATTCTTGCCGGCGTTAATGTCTTCCGTCTGAACTTCTCACATGGCAGCGCCGAAGAGCACTCAATGCGCGCCGCCATGATTCGTGAAATCGCCCTTGAGCTGAAAATGCCCGTGGGCATTCTCTGCGATATGCAGGGGCCGAAGATTCGTATCGGCAGCTTTCTCAATGATATGAAAATCGATCTGGCAGAAAATGATAGCTTTGTTCTCAACAGCCAGATCGGTGTTGATTCAGGTGATCAAGATGGCGTTCATATCGACAGCGACCTGCTCAATGATATAGACGCGGGCGACACCCTATTACTCGACGATGGTCGCATGACCTTTGTGGTCGAATCACGCAACCCACACTCAGTCACCTGCCGTGTAGTTCAGGGCGGCGTGCTCTCGAGTAAAAAAGGCGTGAACAAATTCGGTGGCGGACTCTCAGCTCCAGCGCTCACAGAGAAAGACAAGGCGGATATTAAAACTGCTGCGTCACTGAAGACCGATTATCTGGCCATCTCATTTGTACGCTCGAAAGACGATATTGAAGAGACTCGCGAACTGCTGGTTGCAGCAGGCAGTGGCGCTCATATTATCGCCAAGATCGAACGTGCCGAAGCCATTACCGATGAATTTTTACCCGGCATTATCGCCAGCGCCGATGGCGTGATGGTCGCTCGTGGCGATCTAGGCGTTGAGATTGGCGATGCCAATCTGGTCGCTGTGCAGAAGCAGCTGATTGAAGCTGCCAACGCTGCTAATAAGGTTGTTATCACTGCCACTCAGATGATGGAGTCGATGATTACAGCGTCGACCCCGACTCGCGCAGAAGTCTTCGATGTGGCCAACGCCGTGCTCGACGGCACCGATGCAGTAATGCTCTCGGCAGAAACTGCAGTGGGTCTGTACCCAGTTGAAACAGTAAAAGCCATGGTGCGAATCATTGACGGCGCTGAACTACATCCTCTGGCACAGCGCTCCAAGCATAGAATTGATCAGACATTCGCCAGCATAGATGAATCTCTAGCTCTGGCAGCCATGTATGTAGCCAATCACCTTGAAGGCGTTAAAGCGGTTATCTGCATGACAGCAACTGGCTTTGCGCCACTCATCATGTCGCGTATTACCTCTTCGCTGCCGATTTATGCGATGGCTGAAAAGCTAGGCACCTGTGAAATCACTGCACTCTATAAAGGTGTGATACCAGTGCCCTTTCACGCTTCAGAGCTAGATCCATCCGAAGTTAATCACCGTGCAGTGGAAACCCTACGCGAGCACAACGCTGTAGCAGATGGCGACTTAGTGCTGATTACCAAAGGAGATTTTGTCAATGTGCACGGCGGCACAAACACCTTGAAAATTGTTCGAGTTGGCGACGTTATTCAGTAGCCAGCAAGAAAAACCGTCTCTTCCAGGCCATGGATGGCCACTTAACTTAAGCTCCTCATCTACGCCGAAAACCGCCCTAGCAAACATAAAAAAAGGGCCGGTTTCCCAGCCCTGTTAAACCTACGTTTAAGCCTACCTCTCTAGAGTTAAGCCATAGTTTCCGCGGCTGACAACATGGCCTGCGCCTGGGTGTTTTGTATCTGATTGTAGTAAGTAATGATATCCACTGTAGGAGCAGCGGCAGTGGCGGCCAGAACCTGCGCCTGAGTCATGCCCACTTCCAACTGAGCATTGTTAACATTCAGCTCAAGGTGTAAGTCACCAGCTTGCTTGTAGGCAGCAGCCCACTCAACGATGGCATCATCTATATCTGAGGCCACAGCGGTGAAGTTAGCCGTTCCAGCATCTGTAACCGCAAGCTTGATATCGTTGACGGCCAAGGCTACATCGGACTCCAGAGTCTGCCATTCAGCTAGAATAGCTTGCAGGTTGGTCTCGATATCGTTGGCTTCAGTCGACATGGCAGTAAAGTTTTTCGACAGAATCTGGAGCGCTGCAACATCTGCAGTCAATCCCGTAATCTGACTTTCATCTGACTTAATAAGATCGTTATCGGCCTTTATTTTGACACCATCAATGGCGATAACCGCAGTTGCCGCAATCACTGCTGGGCCCAGTAAAAACCACACCAAGGCACCTTCAGGGAAGGCTGCGATAGTTGCAACTATACCCAGAGTCAGTGCAATGCCGTCGACAATGGCCAGTGCCACGATAGACGCTGTGAGGCTCTTAATCTCGGCTTTAAGGGTATCTATGTCCGCGTTGAGCTTATCGATCTGAGCCTGATCAGCCTTTGCATCTACAGCTGACTTAGTGGCAATAGTCTGCAGGTTAGCAGCCAGTGTTGGCAGCTCATCTTTAAAGCTCTTAACCGCGGTCAGTGCACCACTGATAAAGGTCACCACCAAGCTCAAGGTATTGTTTACATTAGTGAGATCAGTATTGAGTGTCTGCAATGCAGTTTTATTGGTTGGATCAGATTCAAGCGTCATCGCCTGAGTTTTAGCATCGGCTAACAGCTGACTAATGGTCGCGTTATAACTCTGAACCTCGTCGGGCACATTTAACAGTCGCGCCATAACGTTATTAACCCAGGTCAGCGCGCCGGCATCAGCCGCTTCAAAAGCCGTTGTAAAGTCTGCCCAATCTGGCGGATTAGTGCTGAGTGTCGGTAAATTCGATGATAAAACACTGGTGACTAAGGTGTTCACAGCCACAACATTTTCTTTATAGGAGGTCTGCTTAACTGCTAGTGATAGCGCATTTTTACTAATTGCTAGTGCAAGAGCCATATCGATTTCCTTGATTGTATTCTTATTTTTAGGGTACCTCATGTCCTTCGAGGCGCCGCAAGCCTAATCCATTTGGCAATGCTTAAAACAGGAACAGTCACTCATATTGGATGCTAGATGACATTGATCAGAGGTAGTGCACAGACAGCTCATACAGAGGGTAAGGAGGGGATGGAACACCGCGTATATTGAATGTGAAAATTTGAAATATTACAGAAATGTTCCACTTTTTGTTTTTTTGCTGGCTACAGAGCCTGAGTTGAAAATCAGGCTCTGTAGCCAGCAAAAGGGACTTCGCTTGAAAAGCTACTGAGCCCAGTAGATCGACACAGGAGTTGCCTGCTGTTGCAAAATCGCCCGAATCGGCAGCTCCATCACATCATCGCCAGCATTGGCCTGAGTCAGCACCTGTTGCTTACTGGCACCACTGATATGAATTATCAGAGATTCAGTATTCAATAGTCGCGGCAAGGTCATGCTCATGCGCTGATGAGGTGCATCCAGTGGCGTAACCGCAATACAGTCTGCGCCGGAGTGCATATCAAGACCGCGGGCTAAAGTCTCAGTGCCAGGAAACAATGAGGCAGTGTGGCCATCATCACCCATACCCAAGATAACCACAGTAAAGCGACCAACCGTATTTAAGCGCTGCTGGCACTCTGCTTCGCCGTCGAGGGCATGTTCAGCAGATGTCTTTAATGCCAGATACTCAGCTTTATGGGCTTCGTTGATCAGCAAATTTTCACGTACCAGCTTTTCATTACTGGCAGCGTGGTCAGCATCGACCCAGCGCTCATCAGCCAGGGCAATGGTCACTTTGGACCAGTCGAGATCAGACTGAGATAACAGGTGAAAGAAACCCACTGGAGTGCGGCCGCCAGAGACAACCAGAGAGGCCTTGCCCTCAGTCTCGATGGCTGCGCTCAGCATGCCACTGACCTTGGCGGAAAGTGCTGCATCCAGAGCGGAGGTGTTTTCAAATTTAAGCATCGACATCATATTTATCCTTTTTAAGCTTCGTACCAGCTACGTCCATCTTTTTCCATCAACATGTCTGCCTTGGAGGGACCCCAGGTGCCAGCACTGTATGTCTTGGTACCGACCTTCTTCTCAGCCCATGAATCCAGCAGCTGATCACACCAGCGCCACGAGGCTTCAATTTCATCGCGGCTGACAAACAACCACTGATCACCTTTGATCACCTCTAAAAACAGGCGCTCGTAGGCATCGGCAATTCGCGACTCGCCAGATGAATCAAAGAAGTCTAGATTCAGGGTGCGCTTCTCAAGACTTAAACGCTCTTTGAGACTCTGCTTTTTCGAGAACATTTCGAGCTCGATACCTTCATTGGGCTGCAGGCGAATAATCAAACGATTTTGCGCGTCGCCATCTTTATCCGGGAAAATCGCGTGGGGGATTTCCTTGTAGGTAATCACGACCTGAGTGACCTTATCCTGCATACGCTTGCCGGTACGCAGATAAAACGGCACCCCAGCCCAGCGCCAGTTGTCGATATAAGCTTTTAGGGCAACAAAGGTTTCAGTGTCGTTGCTACTGTCTTGACTGCCCTCTTCTTCCTTATAACCAACCACTGGCTCGCCAGCAATCCAGCCAGCGGAGTATTGTCCACGCACGGATTGCTCGAGAACGTTTTCGCTATCAATAGGTTTTAGGGCGCGCAGTATTTTAACTTTTTCGGCACGGATCTCATCAGCTTGGAGTGAATTTGGCGGCTCCATGGCGACCATGCAAAGTAGTTGCAGCAGGTGATTTTGAATCATATCCCGGAGCTGACCTACATTGTCATAGTAGCCCCAGCGGCCTTCGATACCGACAGTTTCAGCAACTGTAATCTGCACGTTATCGACACAGGTATTGTCCCACTGAGAATTGATCATGCGGTTAGCAAAACGTAGGGCCAAGAGATTCTGTACTGTCTCTTTACCCAGATAGTGGTCAATGCGATAGATATTGCGCTCATTGAAATGTGCGCCAACTGTAGCGTTCACTTCCCGAGAGCTATCGAGATCTTTACCGATCGGCTTTTCCAAGACAATGCGTGCCAAATCATCGACACAGCCCGCCGCATCCAAGTGATTACAGATAGCACCGTACAAACTCGGTGGCGTCGCCAGGTAATAGATTGCAGTGCGCTTCTCAACCAGCCACGCTTTGAGCAGCATAAAATCTTTTTTATGGGAGAAGTCGACTTTCATATAGCTCAGACGGCGACTGAACTTGCGCCATGTGGCATCGTCCCAATCGGACTCGGGAATATGCTTTTTGAGATTTCCCTCAACCTCAGCAATAAACTCATTGCTGCTGATATCTTGGCGAGCCAGACCGGCAATACGCACACTGTCACCCAGCAGGCCGGCACGATCTAGCTGATAGAGCGCGGGATATAGCTTGCGCTCAGAGAGGTCGCCCTTTGCACCAAAGAGGACCAAATCAATATTGTTGTTCATCATCAAGCTCCCATTTACAACATTTCGTTACAGCATTCGATTACAACATTCGGTTACAACAAAACGTTAAAGCAAAATGCTGTGAATTATTATTATTATTAATCACTGACCCAGCAGGCTGGCCTCGCGGGCCAACTGCTCAATTTCATCCCAGCGCTGATCGCGCACTAACTGCACAGGACAGATCCAAGAGCCGCCGACACATAGTACATTTGGCAGAGACAGATATTCCATTACATTGTGCAGACCAATACCGCCTGTAGGGCAAATTCTTGCCTCACTAAAGGGACCGTACAAGGACTTGATCATAGCGGCGCCACCTGCAGCTTCGGCAGGAAAAAACTTAAAATCTTTGTAGCCCTGTTCCATGCAGCGCATCATCTCGCTGGCTGAAGAGATACCTGGCAGCAGGCCAATAGACGAATCGGCGGCTGCAGCTAATAACTTATCAGTACTTCCTGGAGAGACCATAAACTGGCAACCCAGATCTTCCGAGAGCTTTAGCTGATCAGCGGTGCAAACGGTGCCAGTGCCGACAATCGCGCCGGGAACATGCTGCACAATTTGGCGAATGCCCTCTACAGCAGCTGCAGTTCTCAATGTCACTTCAAGCACATTTAAACCACCTGCAATAAGCGCCTTTGCCAGCGGCACAGCATCTTCTACACGATCGATAACAATTACTGGGATTACCGTATTACCGGCCAAAAGATCTCGCACTGATCACTCCTTAAGTGTTTTTAAATTAAGCGCCTTTTAATCAAAGGGCTTTTTAATAATGTTATGTAATTAACTGTTGGTAACTAAATATAGGTAGCTAAGTGTTGGTAACTAAGCGCTGGTAACTAAGTGTTCTGTAGCTTTTTCGCCGCACCCAACAAACCGAGCTTATTGTGCGTCACTAAATAGACAGGGATAGGCTCGAGATAGGTGGCAAAACGGCCCTTATCTTCAAATTTTTCACGAAATCCGCTATTTACAAAGAACTCGCTGAATCGCGGCACCACACCACCGGCAATATAAATACCGCCCTTGGCACCCAGGGTCAGGGCCAGATTGCCCGCCGCTGCGCCCATGGATTCACAAAAAGTGTACAGCGCGGTAAGCGCTTGGGGATTAGTGCTAGCCAGTGCCGCTGCGACTACATCTGGCGGCGTAGTCAGTGTCGGATCAGTGCCTTCCATCTGGCAGATGGCATTATAGATATTCACTATGCCTTTGCCCGACAGCACACGTTCAAGCGAGACCCGCTTGTAGCTCTCAAGCAGACAGGTCAAAACATCCATCTGACGCTCACCCACAGGGGCGAAGTCAGCATGGCCGCCCTCAGTATCCAAAACATGATAGCCATCGCTATGGGAAATCAGTGCGGCCATGCCGAGGCCAGTGCCGGCACCTAAAATACCCACTGGCTTGTGTGCCTGAGGTTCACCGCCACCGATCTTAATACTGTCTTCTGGGCCCAGTTCAGTAATACCGTGAGCCACGGCTTCAAAATCATTGATCACTACTAGCTGCTGACAACCAAACCACTCAAGCAAATGGGTTTTGGTAAATTCCCAGTGACTATTGGTAAAAGAGATATGTTCCGCATCCGCGGGACAGGCTACGGCGAGACAGACGCTGTGTGGCGCACCGACAAACCCAGTGGCCAAAGCAATTTCGTCTCTCAGTTTGACAATCAGATCGCTAAACTGGGGGTACTCTTCAACCGAGTGATAAAACTCGAACTCACTCTCCAGCTGACCTTCACGCAGCGCTGCAAAGCGTGCATTGGTGCCACCTATATCGGCGACTAAATCCCAGCGTTGCTCAGTCATGGCTACACTCCTCCAAACAGGAATGAAGCACCCTGCTCCGCATTACTGATATTGCCGCGATTGACAGCAAAATATTCACGTCCGCAGCCACGCTGACCCGCGTCCGGCTGGGGCGAGGCATCGCGGGCTTCAAGCACCGCAACATCACCGATAAATTGCAACTCGCCGGTGACCGCATTAACGCGAATCACATCGCCGTCTATCACCTTAGCTAAGAGACCGCCATTGGCTGCTTCAGGAACCAGATGAATTGCTGCGGGCACCTTGCCCGACGCGCCAGACATACGGCCATCAGTAACCAGTGCAACCTTGTAACCCTTGTCTTGCAGAATACCGAGCATCGGCGTCAGCTTGTGCAGCTCTGGCATACCCAGCGCCTTGGGGCCCTGGAAACGCACAACCACAACGCAGTCGCGATTTAACTGGCCGGACTCAAACAGCGCCGCCAGATCATCCTGGGCTTCAATCACTACAGCAGGTGCTTCAACAATCTGATGTTCTGCGGCAACCGCAGACACCTTGATCACACCGCGACCGAGATTACCTTTCAATAGTCGCAAGCCGCCCTCAGTGGAAAAAGGCTTGTCTACTGTAGTTAGGACTTCAAGATCCAGAGGTATTATGGGTGACTCATGCCACACCACGCTGTCGTTATCCAAGAAAGCTTGCTGAGTGAAGTCACCAAAGTCGGTGCCCCATGAGGTCTGGGCATCGGCGTGCATAAAGCCACCACCCAACAACTGACGGAACATGCAGCTAGTGCCGCCGGCAGCGTGAAAATGGTTAACGTCGGCATGACCATTGGGATAGACCTTGGCCAACAGCGGCACTGCCGCAGACAGCTCAGAGATATCATCCCAGTTGAGGATAATGCCCGCAGCTCGGGCGATGGCCACCAGGTGCATGGTGTGATTGGTTGAACCGCCAGAGGCTAAAAGTGCAATAGTGGCGTTGACCATGCTGCGCTCGTCGACAATTTCACCGACTGGACGATAGTCATTACCCAGAGCGGTAATGCGGGCCATTTGGTGGCAGGTCTCAACAGTGAGCTTATCGCGCAGCGGGTTAGATGGATTGACAAAGGAGCTGCCTGGCAGCTGCAAGCCCATGGCTTCAAGGACCACCTGGTTACTGTTAGCTGTACCGTAAAAAGTACAGGTACCGGCACTGTGATAGGAATCAGACTCGGCCTGCAACAATTCTTCGCGATCAATTTTGCCTTCGGCAAACAGCTGGCGAATGCGCTGCTTCTCTTTATTGGGTAAACCTGACTCCATGGGACCGGCGGGAACAAATAGCGCTGGCAAATAACCAAAGCTGAGCACGCCCATCAACAATCCAGGAACAATCTTGTCGCAGATACCCAGAGCCAATACGCCATCAAACATCTGGTGGGATAGAGACATGGCCGTGCACTGGGCAATTAAGTCGCGACTCAGCAGACTCAATTCCATGCCGTCTTGACCCTGAGTGACACCGTCGCACATAGCGGGAACACCGCCGGCAACCTGCGCTGTACAGCCAATTTCACGCATCGCCTGCTTGATCATATCCGGGTAGACCGCATAGGGCTGGTGGGCCGAAAGCATGTCATTGTAGGAAGTGACTATGGCTATATTACTGGCTTCCATCAGTCGCAGACTATTTTTGTCGTCTTCACCGCAGGCAGCAAAACCGTGAGCCAGATTGCCGCAACTTAACTTGCCGCGCTCAGGACGATTACTCTTATCTTCTTTGACTTGACGCAGATAATCAGCTCTAAGGCTACTACTGCGTTCGATAATGCGCTGAGTGACTTCAGCAACTGTGGTATTCAACTGGACCATAGCGACTCCGCTCAATAGCGGCTCCATGTAGATTAGCTGTGAATTGTAACAAAATTACGGAATTTAACCAGACTCAATGTATAATTTGGCGAAATATCGTAATTTTATTACATATGAGATTTGTTGCGGCAGCGCCGTTTTAAATAAGCTATTGTGGCGGCAATCTCCATACAGGACGGCATCAATGACGGCATCAAAAGGGCTCTTAGCAGACTTTTATTTGAAGCCTAGTTTACGCGTTAGCCGACACCAATTAAACGGCCTATACAGACTAATTAAACACAGGAACTCGGATAGATGACCTCCAGCAGCAAGACATCTAAGACAGCAGCAGATTACAAGCCGACAGCCACCCCAGCGTGGAAAACACTTGAGCAGCAGGCAGAAAAAGCCCAGCAGCAAAATATCAGCGATTTTTTTGACCAGAACCCCCAGCGCAGCAGCCAGATGTCTGTGCAGAGTGGCGAGCTTTTCCTCGACTATTCCAAGAACCTGGTCTCTGATGAAACTTGGCAGGCACTGCTCGAACTCGCCGCCCAGTCCCCTCTGGAACAGCATCGTGCCGACATGTTTTCCGGAGAAAAGATCAATACCACCGAAGGCCGTGCCGTACTTCACGGCGCCCTGCGTGCCGAGATTGGCGACCAGACTGTAGCCTCAGCCGCAGCTGAATCCGATCAGCGCGTCAACCTGGTGAAGCAACAGCTGGCAGACGTCGAGTTGGTCAGTGAGAAAATACGCAGCGGTCAGTGGTTTGGTAGCACAGGTAAAGCGATTACCGATGTTATCAATATTGGTATTGGCGGTTCTGACCTGGGCCCCAAATTGGCCTGTAGCGCGCTACAAGAATTTGCCCACCCGGATATCAAACTACACTTTATCTCTAATGTGGATGGCGCTGAGATTCTGACTACCTTAAAGAAGCTCAATCCAGAGACGACTCTGGTGGCTCTGGCCAGCAAGACCTTTACCACCCATGAGACACTGCTAAACGCCAAGACCGCGCGCAACTGGTTCGCCGAGACACTGGGACTGGAGAACGCTCAATCCAGCAGTCACTTTGTCGGCCTTACAGCCAATCGCGCCAATGCTCTGGCCTATGGCATACCCGCTGATCAGATCCTGGAATTTGCTGAATGGGTTGGCGGTCGCTACTCACTCTGGTCCAGTATCGGCCTCTCGATTGCCATCTCTATTGGCTTTGAGAAGTTTGTCGAGATGCTGGCCGGCGCCCGTGAAATGGATCTGCATTTTCAACAGGCGCCTCTGGCAGAGAATATGCCTGTCATTATGGCTCTGCTGGGTATTTGGTACAGCAACTTCCTCGGCGCACAATCCAATGCAGTGATTCCCTACTGCGAACGCCTACTACTATTACCCTCTTATCTTCAGCAGTTGGATATGGAGAGCAACGGTAAATCCACAACCCTTGATGGCGAATCGATTGATTATCAGACTGGCGCGATTCTCTGGGGCCAGACCGGCACCAATGGGCAGCACGCCTTCTTCCAGCTGTTGCACCAAGGCACACGTATGGTGCCCATCGATTTTGTTGCCGCCGCCGTGGATAATTTAAGCAATGAAGAACATCATCGAGTATTGCTGGGTAATATGCTGGCTCAGGCATCGGCATTGATGTGCGGCCAAGAAGCACCAGAAGACGAACCCTACCGCTACTACCCAGGCAACAAGCCTTCCAATGTGTTATTGCTGGATCAGCTATCGCCAAAGAATTTTGGTGCACTGATCGCTCTCTATGAGCACAAGGTATTTGTTCAGGGCAGTATTTGGAATATTAATTCTTTTGATCAGTGGGGAGTCGAGCTAGGCAAGAAGATGGCCAATCAGTTATTGGCTTCAGACACCGCCTCTGATTCTGAGCATCCGGCGGAATTAGACCCTTCGACTACAGCGCTGTTTGCCCATATTAAGCAGTGCCAAAAATAGCAGTTAAAAGTTGAGCTGCGCTAGATACGCAGCTCTTTTGGCAGTGAGAAGGTGACATTTTCAACCACGCCGCTCAGCTCTTGAGGGGCGTTGGCGCCCAGCTCCACCAACCGTGAAATCACATCTCGCACCAACACATCCGGTGCCGATGCACCGGCGGTAATACCAATAGCCGTGCTCTGCTTCAGCCATTCAGTATTGATATCTTCAGGACCATCAATCAGATAAGCCGTGCAACCGCAGCGCTCCGCCAACTCACGGAGGCGATTGGAGTTGGAGCTGGCAACCGAACCCACCACCAGAATCAAATCCGACTCTATAGCCAACTGCTTAACCGCATCCTGACGGTTTTGCGTGGCGTAACAGATATCGTCTTTACGAGGCCCTTCAATAGCCGGGAATTTCTGCCGCAGTGCATCTATCACTTTGGCCGTGTCATCCATAGACAGTGTCGTCTGGGTAACAAAAGCCAGTCTAGAGGGATCTTTAACCTCAAGCTTGGCCACGTCGCTCTCATCTTCCACCAGATAAATAGTGCCGCCCTGGGAATAGTCATACTGGCCCATGGTGCCTTCTACTTCCGGGTGACCGGCATGGCCAATCAATACAGACTCCATACCATCGAGACTAAACTTGGCCACTTCCATATGCACCTTGGTGACCAGTGGGCAGGTAGCATCAAAGACTTTGAGGCTGCGACGGCGAGCTTCATCTTGAACCGCCAATGAAACACCGTGGGCGCTAAAGATCACAATCACATCATCGGGAATTTCATCTAGCTCATCGACAAACACAGCGCCGCGATTGCGCAGATCATCCACAACAAATTTATTGTGTACCACTTCATGGCGCACATAGATCGGCGCACCAAAGACGTCCAATGCGCGATTAACAATATCAATGGCGCGATCAACACCAGCGCAAAAGCCCCGCGGGTTGGCTAGCTTAATATCCATTAGTGCAGGTTCTCTGGGACAACGCCGAGAATTTTTACTTGGAAGACAATATTCTTGCCGGCTAATGGATGGTTAAAATCCACCATCACTTCGCCGTCGACTATATCGGTAATAACACCTGGCAGCTCACCGTCGCCGTTCTGAAACGAGAACATGGCACCGATCTCAATCTCCAGCTCGATAAAATTATCCATAGCCACAGCCTGAACATTTTGTTCGTTGTGCTGGCCAAAGGCCTTTTCCGGTGGCACCAGAAACTCTTGCTCGTCAGTGGCTCTCAAGCCAAACAATGTCTCTTCAAAACCGGGTAGCAGACTGCCGTCGCCAATTGAAAATGTCGCCGGCTTGCCTTCAAAATTCGAATCCACTACAGCGCCATCTTCTAATGCCAGGGCAAAATGCAAAGTGACTGTGGTGCCTGTATCTATGGGTATGCTCATAACTAAAACTCGTAAAATTCTTAAATTATTGGGTTCGATTACTGCTTGTCCGGGTTCGCCGCTGCTGAGGAATCATCGGTCTCTTTTGACTGCTGAAAAAACAGCCCATCAATAATAATCAATACGGCACCAACAGAGATTGCCATATCCGCCACATTGAACGCCGCAAAATGCCAATTTCCCCAATGGAAGTCGAGAAAATCCACCACGTATCCGAGGGTCATTCGGTCATAGAGATTGCCCAGTGCGCCGCCCAATATAAGTGACAGCGCCAGTGCTTCAAGTACGCGCTGACGGGGTAAACGGGTCAGCCAGACTGCAATAATTAAACTCACAACAGCAGAAATGACTGTAAACAGCCAGCGCTGCCAACCACCGGCATCGCTGAGAAAGCTAAACGCCGCGCCCTCATTGTGAGCCCGCACCAGATTAAAGATGCCATTTACATAGAGGCTCTGACCGCGACTAAACTCCGCCATAATCCACAGCTTGGTGAGCTGGTCCAGTAGCAGTATGGTTGCCGCTAGGGCAAACCATTTTAGCCAGGGCAATGTTTTAAGCGGTGTTTTTGGCTTAAGCATACTGACGAGTCTCACCCACATCAGAGAGGTTAGTGACACAGCGACCACAGATTTCCGGGTGCTCTGCATGGCTGCCAACATCTTCAATAAAGTGCCAGCAACGCACACACTTTTCGGCGCTTGAACGCTGCAAGCCGACTTTTAAGCCTTCGAGCATAGACTCATTGGCATCGGCGCCCTCGTCCAAAGGCAGCAGAGTTGCCTTGGAGGTGATGGTGACAAAGCGCAGCTCATCACCCAGCTTGGCTAACGATTGGTGCAGTTCAGGTGCAGCGTAGAGTTGAATGTCAGCACCCAGAGAGCCTTTGACAACACCCTGATTACGCTGATCTTCAATGACTTTATTGATCGCCTCTTTGGCCTGCATAATCGCAGCCCAGTCAGCGGGACTAATGACATCGCCACCAGACAGGCGCGGCAGTGAATACCACTCGGCAATAAACACAGAAGACTCACGCTCACCTGGCATAAAGCCCCAGAGTTCACTGGCGGTAAAGCTCAGAATCGGCGCGATCCAGCGAGTAAAGGCTTCGGCAATATGATGCAATGCAGTCTGTGCGGAACGGCGCGACAGGCTATTTTCTGGGCAGGTGTAAATACGGTCTTTAATGATATCCAGATAAAAACCGCCCATATCGCGGACACAAAAATTGTGCAGCTTTTGATAGATCAGATGAAACTGAAACTCATCATAGGCAGTAATGATTTCTTCCTGGAGTCCGGCTGCGCAATCCACTGCCCAGCGATCCAGAGCCAACATATCCTCATGGGCAACGCCATGCTCGGTGGGCTCAAAGCCATCGATATTGGAGAGAAAATAGCGTGCGGTATTGCGAATCCGTCGATAGGAATCACCGGCGCGACTCAAGATCTCATCGGAGACAGTCATCTCGCTGCTAAAGTCGGCCGAGGCAATCCACAGACGCAACACATCAGCGCCCATTTCATTGATGACTTTTTGCGGGGAAATCACATTGCCTATTGACTTAGACATCTTGCGACCGTGCTCATCCACGGTAAAGCCATGGGTCAGCACAGCCTTGTAAGGGGCTGTGCCATTGATTGCGATAGCGGTCTTCAGTGACGACTGGAACCAGCCACGGTGTTGATCTGAGCCTTCGAGGTAGAGATCTGCAGGGTAGCGCAGCTCTTGCCGGGCGTTGATCACGGATTCGTGGGTGACACCGGAGTCAAACCACACATCTAGGGTGTCAGTGACTTTTTGGTAGTCGGCGATATCTTCGCCAATCAGCTCGGCAGCTTCAAGTTCAAACCAAGCTTCAATGCCATGTTCTTCAACCCGCAGGGCAACCTGCTCAATCAGCTGTGGCGTATTCGGGTGCAGCTCGCCGCTCTGCTTGTGAACAAACAGTGCGATAGGAACGCCCCAGGTACGCTGACGGGAAATACACCAGTCCGGACTATTGTCGAGCATGCCTTCGATACGCGCCTGGCCCCAATCTGGGTGCCAGCTAACATCTTTAACCGCGGCCTTGGCCTTGGCCAACAAGCCGTTTTTATCCATGGAGATAAACCACTGGGGAGTGGCGCGGTAAATCAACGGTGTTTTAGTGCGCCAGCAGTGGGCGTAACTGTGAACAAATTGGCCGCAACTCAACAGACGTTTATGCTCGCGCAGAACCTCCAAAACCGAGTCATCAACTTTGTACACATGTTGGCCAGCAAACAGCTCTACACCATCGGCGTACAAGCCGTTGTCTAAAATATAATTCAATGTGCCAATGCCATACTGCTTGGCCACGACGAAATCTTCCATGCCGTGATCTGGTGCTGTATGGACACAGCCAGTACCTGCATCGGTAGTGACATGCTCGCCGAGCAGTACAGGAATATCGCGCTCGTAGAACGGGTGACAGGCAATAATATTTTCCAGCTCTTGGCCCTGACAGCTAGCAAGCTGCTGATAGTCTTCTATCTCTAGACGCTGCATCACTGATTCCAGCAACAGCTGTGAACAGATCAGACGCTGAGGTCCATTCTCGCCATTGATCTGCACCAATACATAGTCAACGTCGGCACCCACAGAAATTGCCTGACTGCTGGGCAGAGTCCAGGGTGTCGTGGTCCAGATCAACATATTGATCTCGCCTTCGCCAGGCAGACCGCCAAATGCCGCGGAGACTTTATCCAGTTGCGCGGCGTCGGTTACGGCATAGGCAACGTCTATGGTGTAAGAGGTTTTATCCTGATATTCCACTTCTGCTTCGGCCAGAGCTGAACCGCCCACCACACTCCAGTAAACCGGTTTGTAGCCTTTAACCAGATGGCCATTAGCGGCAATTTTTCCCAGTGCGCGAATAGTGTCCGCTTCCACCTGATAATTCATTGTCAGGTAGGGACGCTCCCAATCACCAAAGATGCCGAGACGGACAAAACCAACACGCTGACCATCGACCTGCTTCATAGCGTATTCGCGACACTTTTTGCGGAAGGTGGAGTACTCGACTTTGACGCCGGCCTTGCCAATCTTCTTTTCAACATTGTGTTCAATCGGCAGGCCGTGACAGTCCCAGCCTGGAATGTAAGGCGCATCAAAGCCGCTCATGGTGCGCGCTTTAATGATAATGTCTTTGAGGGTTTTGTTCACCGCATGACCCAGGTGAATCTCGCCGTTGGCGTAGGGAGGGCCATCGTGAAGAATATACTGCTCGCGGCCAGCGCGGGCCTCGCGAATCTGCTGATAGAGATTGCTGTCCTGCCATTCTTTTAACATTCCCGGTTCCCGCTGGGCCAGATTGGCGCGCATGGGAAAGGCGGTCTTGGGCAGGTTCAGTGTTGCTTTGTAATCAGTCATTGGTCTTTTTGCTTGACCACAGTGGTCAACCCTATATCAGTTAATTGTTAATAAAGTTTCAAGATTCGTCATCTAAATACCAGGCTATTTAAATGCCAGACTATTTAAATGCCAGGCTATTTGCCAGACTGTAAAAACCACTGGCGGATCTTTTTCACATCACCAGTGATTGTTGCGACCAGTGCATCCACACTGGTAAATTTTTCTTCCTCGCGAATCTTATGCAAAAACTCCACTGAGATTCGCTGACCGTAAAGATCACCGGCAAAATCCAACAGGTGAACCTCTAAAATCGGCTTTACCAAATCCCCCACTGTGGGTCGCAAGCCGACATTGGCAGCACCGCAGTAAAGGGTTCCTGCAACATTCACACGCACCGCAAAGACACCGGATAGGGGCGCACTAAAACGGGCTAACTGCACATTCGCAGTGGGAAAGCCTAGTTCACGTCCCAGCTGTTGGCCATAACCAACCACTCCACTGATGGCAAAGGGTCGTCCAAGCAACTCGGCAGCGCGGGCAAAATCTGCCTGTTCAACCACTTCACGGACTAATGTACTGCTCACTCGACGACCATCCGCCTCGATTGTCGCAGTGTCCTGCACCTCAAACCCGTGGAGCTTGCCCTGCTCGTTTAACATGGCAAAGTCGCCACTGCGATCACAGCCAAAGCGGAAGTCATCGCCGACGATCAAATGTTTTACTGCTAATCCCCGAACTAACACCTGCTCGACAAAATCCACTGCAGACAGATTGCGCAGTTGGCGATTGAACTGCAGGCAAACCACCGAGTCCACGCCCAGGGACAGCAGTGTTTCAATCTTTTCGCGCAATCGCATCAACCGCGCTGGCGCTCGTTCAGCAGAAAAATACTCTCGCGGCTGCGGCTCAAAGGTCATCGCCACCGAAGGTATCTGCAAACGCTGAGAGGCCTCTTTCACCTGACGCAAAATCGCTTGATGACCAATGTGCACACCGTCAAAAGAACCGATGGTAACCACGGATTTTTGGTCCGGAGAATGCAGGTTGTGCAAACCGCGAACAAAGGTCATTTTGGCATGGGGCACAGGCGAGGTTTTCACTGTTCAAAATAGTCGTCGAGTATACCTAGCAAAGGTCAGAAACGTAAGGCACTGCAGCCAATTAACAGCCCCTGAAAAGACTAAATAAACGGCGATCTAAACCGCGATCTAAAGCGCGCCAATTTAATCCCTAGAGGTGGTGGCTTTAGCCGGCCCTTTTAAATCACTCAGGCGCATGCCGCCGATCCCCAGAATCGCTAGGTAGACCGTAAAGCCGCCGAGGCAAATACAGGCAATGGCGCTGCTGCGCTGCCACCAACCCAGCTGCTGCCAGATACGGGTATCGAATGCATCGAACTGACCACCAAGCCAGATCAGGGTCGCGACCATCAGTATTACAGCCAATAGCAGAGTCGCCAAAAAGCGCAACCAAGCACGACCTGGAAGATAGATAGCCTTGCTGCGCAGTGCCAAAAACAATAGCAGCGCATTTAAGAATGCCGACAACGAGGTTGCCAGCGCCAGACCAACATGACCCACCTGCCAATAAAAATGCAGCGGGATTACTAATATTAAGTTAAGCGCCATATTAGAGACCATGGCAATCACGCCAATACGCACCGGCGTGCGCATGTCCTGACGGGCAAAAAAGCCCGGCGCCAGTACCTTGATCAGCATAAAGGCCACCAGCCCCAAAGAGTAGGCACGCAGGCTTAAAGTCGCCATAGACATATCCCGCGGGGTCATCACATCACCGTAAAGAAATAGCGTCGCAAGAATCGGCTCAGCAAGTAGCATCAGGGCAGCAGCGGCAGGTATGGCGATCAACAGCACCATGCGCAGCGCCCAATCTAAGGTCTGGGAATAGGCCTCCACTGAACTGGCTGCATGGTGACGGGATAGGTTCGGCAGTATCACTGTGGCAATGGCCACCGCAAACACCCCGAGAGGCAGTTCCGAGAGGCGGTCTGAGTAATACAGCCAGGAGACACTACCTGTGGGCAAAAAGGTTGCCAGCATAGTGTCTAACATCAAATTGATCTGACTCACAGATACACCAAAGATTGCTGGGCCCATCAGCCTGAGTATTTTTCTCACTCCAGGATGGCGCCAGTCAACAGTGGGTACCGGCAGCATATGAATACGCGCCAAAAACGGCAGTTGAAAACAAAACTGAATCGCACCGGCGGCAAACACACCCCAGGCCAGCGCATAGGTGGGTTGATCAAACCAGGGCGCGGCGATTAGGGCAGCAAAGATCAGAGACAGATTGAGCAGCACAGGCGTAAAAGCGGGAACCGCGAAGCGGTCATAGCTATTGAGGATGCCACCGGCAACGCCAGTCATTGAGATAAATAATAAATAGGGAAAGGTAATGCGCAGCATTTCAGCAGTGGCATTAAATTTAAACGGATCGTTGAGATACCACTTCGGCGCAAACAGCGCGGCGAAAAATGGGGCAGCAACCACAATCACCAGCGTTAATATCAGCAGTGCCATACCCAGAGTGCCGAATACTCGATTAACTAATTCTTTGAGTGCCGCCTGACTGCCATTTTGACGATACTCGCCGAGCACTGGAACAAATGCCTGGGCAAAAGCGCCCTCAGCAAAGAGACGGCGAAAAAAGTTGGGAATCTTAAACGCGACAAAAAAGACATCGGCCAGAGCTTCAGCACCAATCACCCGCGCAAAGATAATATCCCGCGCCAGTCCGAGAACCCGCGACAGCATAGTAAAGAAGCTAACCACGCCACTGGAGCGCAGCAGCCCACCATCGGCCTTCACTTTCGTAGGCGACGGCTGTGGTGAATGATTGCTGGGCTTCTGATTCAATTTTTACTCGATTGACAGGGGCTTTTCACAGCAGTTTAACGACCTCCAAGCCCATCTCCAAGTGAATACTGAAAAGCTGTGAAAGCTAGCTTGACGCCTCAGGTTTCTCTGACAGTGCAAAGTAATTATATTGCTTCGACAATTGGGTTGAATGTAGCTTACAAAACATGTATATTTCCGCGCCTTCAGTGAGACCAATTAAGAGGAGTACAACAAGTGGCAAATTCAGTACAAGCTAAGAAACGCGCACGACAGAACGAGAAACGCCGACAGCACAATGCCAGCTTGCGCTCTATGGTTCGCACCTATTTGAAAAAAGTCGATGCAGCTATTGATAGCGGTGTTCAGGCTGATGCTCAGCTGGCTTACACCGCTGCAGTGCCGGTTCTAGACCGTATGGCAGATAAAGGCATCCTGCACAAGAATAAAGCTGCTCGTCACAAGAGCCGCCTAAATGCTAAAGTTAAGGCGCTTGGTTAATAGTAGTTTTATTAGTCAGCAGTAAAAGAACCGGCTCTGGCCGGTTTTTTTATGTCTGGGATTTATTGCTCTGCAAATAAAGCAGCATAAATATATCAGTAGAAAAAGATCCACATAAAAAAACCCCGCCGATTGGCGGGGTTTTTATTAACACTCTAGAACTTTAGAGCTGATTCAGCGCCGTAGTCATCTCAACAACAGCCTTCTTACCGTCGCCGTAGACCATCAAGGTATGATCCATTGCGAATAGCGGATTGGGCAGACCGGCAAAACCGGGGCTCAATGAACGCTTGATCACTACAACAGTCTTGGCTTTATCGACATTGAGAATTGGCATGCCGTAGATCGGGCTGCCCTCAACATCCCTGGCCATGGGATTGGTCACATCGTTGGCACCAATCACAATCACCACATCAGTGTCTTCGAAGGTGGGATTGATTCTGTCCATTTCCACAAGATTGTCGTAAGGCACTTCTGCTTCCGCCAACAGTACATTCATATGGCCAGGCATACGCCCTGCCACCGGATGAATACCGTATTGGACCTCGGCACCCTTAGCTTCAATAGCGTCAGCCAGCTCACGTACCGCGTGTTGCGCCTGAGCCATGGCCATACCATAACCTGGCACTATAACGACGCGCTGAGCATTCTCCAGCAGCATAGCCACTTCGTCGGGCTGAGCGCTGGTAACCTTACCGGCATAGACTTCATCAGCATCAATAATCTCGCCACTGGCCGCCATCTTGCCAAATAATACATTGGCCAAGGAACGGTTCATCGCCACACACATAATGCGCGTCAGAATCAGTCCCGAGGTTCCCACCAGAGAACCGGCAATAATCAGTACAGTGTTGCCGAGAATAAAACCAGCGAAAGCGGCTGCAATACCAGAGTAGGAATTCAGCAGTGCAATCACTACTGGCATATCAGCACCGCCAATAGGCATCACTAAGAACAGACCCAGTAACAGCGCCAAAACAACCACAGCCACCATAGCGGCAGCATTGCCTGGATTGACCACAACCAAGGCCACAGCAACCAGTGCAGCTATAACAAATAGCGCGTTGCCCACTGGACCTCCGGGGAGACCATAACTTTTCTTCATCAACTCTTGCAGCTTGGCGAATGCCACCAGGCTACCAGTCAAAGTCAGAGCACCGATCATTACAGTCATACCAATGGCGATCAGGGCAATAGTGCCCTCAGGTCCAGGGCCAAAAGCACTGCTATCGGCAACAACAGGATTCAACAGCTCGGCAAAGGATGCAGGCGTGGTTCCCAACTTGGTGTAATACTCAGCCAGCGCGATGGTCAGAGAAGCACCACCACCAAAACCATTGAGCAGGGCCACCATCTGTGGCATCGAGGTCATCTGAATGCGTAGCGCCATAATGCTACCGACTACAGAACCCACCACTACCCCGGCGATCACATAGGTATAGTCAATGGTATTCATGTTCAGGAGCGTCACCACAACCGCAACCAGCATACCCAGTGCCGAGAGCATATTGCCCCGCACTGCAGTTTTCGGTTTAGTCAGGCCTTTAATGCCGAGAATAAACAGCACACCGGCAATCAGATAGATAAAATTAACAAGATTCTCATTCATCGCTTACTTCCTCTTAAACATGGCAAGCATGCGATTAGTCACAAGGTAACCACCCACAACATTGATGGTCGCCAGAGTCACGGCGATAAAGCCCAGCACATTCACCATCATCGCTGAACCGTCGTTGCCGGCAGCCAATAAGGCACCTACCAGGGTAATACCCGAAACCGCATTGGTTCCTGACATCAATGGCGTGTGCAGTGTCGGCGGCACTTTGGTAATCAGCTCAACACCGAGAAATAACGACAGCACAAACAGTGCTAATAAAAGAATTAAAATATCCATTTGTTTTACTCCCCTTGTGCTTCAGTTTCTGGTTCTAGTTCATGCACCTTGATTTCTGGCAGTCCCAGCAGCTTGCGCATATGCGGATGTGGAATCTCGCCCTTATGGGCAACAACCGTACCTGCAACAATCTCATCGTTAAAATCGAGGTTGAGGTTGCCCTCTTCGTCGAGAATTAACTCAAGTAATGTCTGCATGTTTTTGCCGTACATCTGACTGGCGTGATGAGCCAATTCTGATGGCACGTTCTCGGGACCCAAAATAGTCACGCCGTGAGCCACAACAGTTTTGCCCTGCTCGGTGAGATCACAATTGCCACCGCGCTCTGCTGCCAGATCAACAATGACTGAACCAGGCTTCATGGCTTTAACCATATCTTCGGTTACCAGAATTGGCGACTTGGCACCAGGAATGGCTGCCGTGGTAATAATAATATCTTGCTCGGCGACCACTGCAGTCATCAGCTCGCGCTGACGCTTGAGAAAGTCTTCGCCCTGGGCTTTGGCATAACCGCCGGCACCCTCAGACTCACCAGTATCCAGATCCAACTCAACCGGCTTGGCGCCAACTGAAATAATCTGTTCCCGAGCCGCGGGACGCACATCGTAGGCTTCAACCACAGCGCCGAGTCGCTTGGCGGTGGCGCAGGCCTGAAGACCGGCAACACCTACACCCATAATCAATACTCGCGCCGGCTGCAAAGTGCCAGCGGCGGTCATCAACATAGGGAATATTCGCGGTGCGGCAGAGGCACCCATCAACACGGCTTTATAACCGGATAATGTGGCCATGGATGAAAGAACATCCATACTCTGGGCGCGACTAATACGCGGCACCAGTTCCAGTGCAATTGCTGTGGCGCCCTTCTCTGCCACAGCTTGAGCTGCCTGGGGTGAGGCCAGTGGGTCCATCATCCCAATTACCAACTGTCCACTGCGTAGACTGGCGAGATCGTCTTCACTGTTCTCGTTGTTTGAGCCAAAGGATTGTACCTGCAGAATAATATCGGCCTGGGCAAATATCTCTGCACGATCTGTACTGATGGTTGCACCGGCCGCTGTATAAAGCGCGTCTGGATAACCTGCAGCATCTCCTGCGTTTGTTTGAAAAAGCACCTTGACGCCTTTGTCCGTTAGAGACTGGACATTGGCAGGGGACATGGCGACTCGTTTTTCTGCGGATTTAATTTCCGCCGGAATTCCGACTATCACTCAATTCTCCTTGTTGTTATAGAAAGGTTTGACTACTTGAAAGAATGGACATAGTAGCAAAGATCACCGGCTATTTTTATCTGTATAGCCATTATTGGGTAAACCTATGCAGCCTTTATACTAACCAAATGGTTATACAACGACATAGTCCAGATAAAGGGGAAATTTACATAATGTATGTCCGCAGCGGGAATTCAGGAAATTCGTGAAACCGCAAAATCAGCTAAATCGGATAACAGGATTTTGAGATCGCTCTCTGGCAACTGAACCAGAGATTGCTTAGCTAGCTCGGCCTGTTCTTGAGCCTGAATAACAGAGTATTCAAGACTCGAAGACCGGCGAACTGCTGCAAGAATTTTCTCGAAATGCTCTGAGCTCTTACTCTCAATCGCCGCGCAAATTAGCTGTTTCTGCTCTTCGTCGAGATGATCTCGCGCATGGATAAGCGGCAGAGTCATTTTGCCTTCGGCCAGATCATCGCCAATATTTTTGCCTGTCGCCTCGCTATCACCCTGATAGTCCAACACATCATCGGCGATTTGGAAGGCCAGACCAAGATGCTTGCCGTAGGCAGACATAGCATCAGTATTGTCGACAGAACTGCCCTCATTAGCGGCCAACATAGCGCCTATACGAGCAGCGGCCTCAAACAACTTTGCCGTCTTGCGATAGATCACTTCGTAATAGGTCGCTTCGTCGATTGCTGAGTTACCGGCGTTGCCCATCTGCTGAACTTCACCTTCGGAGATAACATTGGTGGCATCGGCAATAACACCCATAATTGGCATATCGCCAACAGAGACAAGCATTTGAAAAGCACGGGAATAAATGAAATCACCCACCAGTACACTGGGCGCGTTGCCCCACTGGTTGTTGGCCGTCTCGCGGCCGCGGCGCAGGGCCGAGACGTCGACCACATCATCATGCAGCAGAGTCGCCGTATGAATAAACTCAATCACAGCCGCCATGGTTAGATGCTGCTTACCTTTATAACCATTTGCCAGTGCGCTCAACAGAACAACGACTGGACGCAAGCGCTTGCCACCGGAGCCGACAATATAGTGGCCGATATTCTCCACCAATCCGACGTTGGATTGGAGATTGGCAATAATCAGTTGATTGACAGCTGAAAAGTCGTTTTCAACAGCTTTGTGGAATGGCAGCATGGAAGAGCGAGGTCGACGTTATTAGACACGCAGCATGCTAGGGAGCTACCGCTAAGCTGTCAACCGAAAATAAATGTAGTGACCAAAAAGCCTGCCCACCTCGTCCTATTTATGCGCCTAACAGACTCTAAAAGTTGCCGCTAAAGCCAGAACTGGGTACGATGCACGCCTTCTGACTCTATAGCGAAGGAACCTATGTCATTTCAGCCCCAGTCCTCTTACAACCGTGAAGAAATACTCGCCTGCTCTCGTGGCGAACTGTTTGGTCCCGGCAATGCACGACTCCCAGCCCCGAATATGCTAATGGCAGACCGTATTGTTGAGATCAACAATACAGGTGGTGCCGCCGGCAAAGGTCAAATTATTGCCGAACTCGATATCAACCCTGACCTCTGGTTCTTCGGTTGCCATTTTGAAGGCGACCCAGTCATGCCCGGCTGTCTAGGCCTCGATGCCCTCTGGCAATTAGTGGGTTTCTTTCTAGTATGGAATGGCAACAGCGGCCGCGGTCGTGCTCTAGGTGCCGGCGAAGTGAAGTTTTTTGGCCAGGTATTGCCTACCGCCAAGAAAGTCACCTACAAACTCGAACTGACTCGCCTGATTCAGCGCAAGCTAGTTATGGGTATAGCCAACGGTTCAGTTGAAGTGGATGGACGTGAAATCTACTCCGCTAAAGACTTAAAAGTCGGTCTATTCGAAAGCACCGATCACTTTTAAGCCCGATTGCTGCTATTCGCTACCCCATTAAATGCCACACTAAACGCCACATTAAATATCTAATTTAAGAGGACCACCGATGAAACGTGCAGTAATTACGGGACTTGGTATTGTTTCATGCCTGGGAAATGACAAAGAAAGCGTCGCTCATTCTTTAAAAGAAGGGATCTCTGGTATTCGCCGTCGTGAAGACTTCGCCGAAATGGGTCTGCGCTGCAATGTTGGCGCCGTATTAGATATAGATCCCAAAGATCATATTGATCGCAAAATATTACGCTTTATGGGCCCCTCGGCTTCCTATGCCTACATCGCCACAGATCGCGCAATAGCCGATGCAGGCCTCACACCTGAGATGGTCTCCAACCACCGCACCGGCCTAGTAATGGGTTCAGGCGGCGTGTCCGGTGAAATGTTTACCGAATCTATAGATGTGATGCGGGACCGCGGTATCAAACGTGCAGGCCCCTATAGAGTCACTCAGATTATGGCCAGCACAGTCTCTGCCTGTGTTGCCACACCGTTTAAAATTAAGGGCGTCAACTACTCCATCGCCTCTGCCTGCGCAACTAGCGCTCACTGTATCGGCCACGCCGTCGAGTTGATTCAACTCGGCAAGCAAGACGTTTTGCTGGCCGGTGGCGCAGAGGACATGCACTGGTCTATGGCCGGCATGTTTGACGCTATGGGTGCTCTGACCAGCAAATACAATGACACACCTGAGATTGCCTCACGTGCCTACGACGCCAACCGCGATGGCTTTGCCCCAGGTTTGGGCGCCGGGACCGTGGTCGTGGAAGAGCTGGAACACGCTCTGGCTCGCGGTGCCAACATTATCTGTGAAGTGACCGGTTATGGAGCGACTTCCGATGGTGCTGATATGGTCTCCCCTTCAGGCGAAGGCGCTGAGCGCTGCATGAAGATGGCTATGGAAACCGCCAGAGGTCCAATCGACTATATCAATACCCACGGCACCAGCACGCCGGTAGGTGATGTGGCTGAACTCGGCGCGATTCGTAACACCTTCCCTGAGAACTGCCCTGATATCAGCTCAACTAAATCACTCTCTGGTCACAGCCTAGGTGCTGCTGGCGTTCACGAGGCGATTTACTGCATGCTGATGATGCAAAATGACTTTGTCGCTGGCTCTGCTCATATTGATGAGCTCGACGAGCACGCTGTAGGTCTGCCAATCTTATTGGAAACCAAAGAGAAGAAGCTAAACTGCATTATGTCCAACAGCTTCGGTTTCGGCGGCACCAATGCGACGCTGATTATGGAACGCTACACTGACTGATTTTGTCATTGTTTGAAGAAGGCGGCCTCGGCCGCCTTTTTTGTGTCTGATAGCTTTTGAGATTGATGGCTTTTGAGATTGATGGCTTTTAGGATTGATGGCTTTTAGATCGGGTGGCCCCCGCCTCTACTCTTGGAGTTTCGCTTACCCAAAATCTCGGCCTGCGGCTTCCCTCGAATTAAAATGTCATTACGGGTCGCGCCGACAGGCATCCCTGCCTGACGTCGCTCAATTGCACATCCCTGTGTAATTGCCCCTATGCCATTTGAATTTTTCGGCGTGATTTAAGGCACGTAAAACTCCAAGAGCAGAGGCTCGAAAATAGTCTGTTGCGGGGACTGACAAAACATAAAAATGGCAGGCACAAAAAAGGGAGCTGATTTAACAGCTCCCTATTCGAAGGATCTAACAGCAAGTTACAACGCTGCTAAAATCGCCTCAGCACTTGAAGCTTCCAGCGCACCAGCATCAACATTCAGCAGGCTCACTACACCGTCATCGACGATCATAGCGAAACGCTGACTGCGCGTGCCCATACCAAAACCACTGCCGTCCAATACCAGACCCAGAGCTTCAGTAAACGTCGCATTGCCATCGGCCAACATCATCAGATGCTCAGCATTGGCAGACTTGCCCCAAGCGTCCATGACAAATACATCATTCACAGACATGCAGGCTACTGTATCAACGCCCTTGGCTTTAATGTCGTCAACATGGACAACAAAACCCGGCAGGTGAGCCGCAGAACAGGTCGGTGTAAAAGCACCGGGAACGGCAAAGAGTACAACTTTCTTACCAGTGAAAAGATCAGCAGTGCTGACACCAGTAGGACCTTCTGCGCCCATTACAGTGAACATGCCTTCTGGAATTTTATCGCCAACTTGAATCGTCATAACAACCTCGTAATAGTAAGTTTTAGCCCCGGCGGTTAACCGCCAGAGCTAAGTGGATCTAAAGAATCGAAAGGGATTTTAAATAATATTTATTAACAACTGACGCGCTCTAGAACGGGATATCGTCGTCAAAGCTGTCCATGCCCTGAGGGGCCTGCTGCTTAGGAGCCTGATTTTGCTGTTGCTGCTGGCCCTGATTTTGCTGACCTTGATTTTGCATCTGGCCCTGATTTTGCTGACCTTGGTTCTGTTGACCCTGGTTCTGCTGTGGACGATTTTGCTGATATCCACCGCCACCGCCGCCACCTTCCTGACCACCGCGACTATCGAGCATCTGCATTTCACTAGCAACAATCTCCGTAGTGTAACGGTCGGAACCATCTTGCCCCTGCCACTTGCGCGTGCGCAGCGAGCCTTCAACATAGACCTTAGAACCTTTCTTCAAATACTCGCCGGCGATCTCGCCAAGACGATTAAAAAATACCACTTTGTGCCATTCAGTGCGCTCTTGCTGCTCGCCTGTATTCTTGTCTTTCCACGCCTCTGATGTGGCCAGGCTCATATTGGTGACAGCACCGCCTGAAGGCAAATAGCGCGTCTCCGGATCTTGACCACAGTTACCGACTATTATTACTTTGTTGATTCCGCGCGCCATTTTCTTCCCCTGTTCGTTATAAATTAAAGTAAGGCTTCAGACCGGACATGTCCACGGTCTTCTTATTCACTTTGGCATATGCCAACTGTTCACCACTAACGACGAGTATATCCTCTACGCCGGGAACTTTTAAGATTAATTTCGCAAAATCCTCGTGACCCATATCACCACTATTTAGAACCACTGTCTGCAGCGTTCGGGGCGCCTCTAAACCCAGCGCCAACAGCCACCAGACAAGGCCAATTGACGCCAGCAGCAAGAACAAACTATCGACACCAAACTGCTGCACACTCCAACCACCGAGCACACCGCCAACAAAGGCACCGAAAAACTGGCTGGTGGAATAGATCCCCATTGCCGTACCCTTGCGGCCAGCGGGACAGACTTTACTCAACCATGAGGGCAATGAAGCTTCAAGCAGATTAAACGCAGCAAAAAACACCAATAACATAATCGGCGTCAACAACGGACCTCTAAACAGCGCTAACAGAAACATGGCCAGAGTCACGCAGGCAACTGCCGTAGTGAAGCTGAGTTTCTGGCGCTGTAATTTCTCCCCGGCAATCATCGCCGGCAACATGGCCACAAAGCCACCCCCGAGCAGTACTAGATAGACCCACCATAGGTCATCGCCGCCTATGCCCAGCTCGTCTGAGAGCAGCACCGGAATCACTACAAAGGCGGCCATCAAAATCAGGTGCAGTGCAAAAATACCAAAATTGAGTCGTAAGAGATTGCGGTCTTTTAAGAGGCCGCGAATCTGTTGCAGATCTGTATGAGTTTCACGATTGCGTAGCACAGTCACCGTTCTCGGCACCCAGCGCATAAAGATAATAATTCCCAGACAACCGAGCAGCGCAGTGACCCAAAACACACCAGGCAACCCCAGTCCCGAGGCGATAAGCGGGCCAACAATCATCGCCAACATAAAGGACATGCCGATACTGGCCCCTATGGTGGCCATAGCCTTGGTGCGATTTTCCTCACTGGTGAGATCACTGACCAGAGCCATCAGCGTACTGGCGATGGCACCGGCACCCTGAATGGCGCGACCGACAATTAACCCAGTACTGGTCTCGGCCGATGCTGCCACCAGACTGCCAGCAACAAAGACTAATAGTCCGCCGATAATCACCGGCCTGCGGCCAATCTTGTCTGACAATAAGCCCAATGGAATTTGCAGTGCCGCCTGAGTCAGGCCATATACCCCAAGGCAAAGACCCAGCAACAAGGGACTGAAACCCGGGTAATCATCCATATAGAGGGCGAGTATCGGCAGCACCATAAACAGGCCGAGCATTCTGAAGCCGTAAAGGCTGGCCAGTGAAGCGACCGCGCGCTTCTCTAGCGGGGAAAACGAGGAAGAATTATTCAAGTCAGTATCAGGATAATGAATGGGCAGAGCATTTTAACAGCGCCACGCCACAGTGCACGGTCTAATGTTGAAAAATAGCTCCAATCTCCAATCTATTGTCCACAACTATTTTGCCGCCATTGCAGTCTGTCGCGGCGGCCTATTCGTAATACTTTGATGAATTGACAGAATCACTTTGCCCAGTGCACCAACAGCACCTTATAATCGACCGTTTAACATAACCAAAAGAATTTTCAATGAATACCATCCAGGTACGCGGCGCCCGAACACACAATCTCAAAAATATTGATCTCGATATTCCACGGGACAAATTAGTCGTGATTACAGGCCTGTCTGGGTCGGGGAAATCATCTCTGGCGTTTGACACGCTCTATGCCGAGGGTCAGCGTCGCTATGTAGAATCTCTCTCCACCTATGCGCGCCAGTTTCTATCGATGATGGAAAAGCCCGATGTGGATCATATTGAGGGACTCTCCCCGGCGATCTCCATTGAGCAAAAGTCCACCTCCCACAATCCCCGTTCTACCGTGGGCACCATTACTGAGATCTATGATTACCTGCGCTTGCTGTTTGCCCGTGCCGGAGAGCCCCGCTGCCCTGAGCACAATCAGGCACTGAAAGCCCAGACCGTCAGTCAGATGGTGGATCAGGTCTTGGCCATGCCCGAGAATACCAAACTCATGTTGCTGGCACCGATTATCAAAGGCCGCAAAGGCGAGCATCTGCATCTCTTTGAAAGCCTGCGCCGGCAGGGGTTTATTCGCGCCCGTATCGACGGCCTAGTCTGCGACCTGGATGAAGCGCCAGCGCTGAACAAAAAACAAAAGCACGATATAGAGGTAGTGGTCGACCGCTTTAAAGTCAAAGCCGACATGGGCATACGCTTAGCCGAATCCTTTGAAACCGCTCTCACATTAGCGGAGGGACTGGCTGGCATTAGCTTTATGGACAGCGATGAACCGGATCAGATGTTCTCCGCCAAGTTTGCCTGTTCAGTCTGTAACTACAGCCTCAATGAATTAGAGCCACGGTTGTTTTCCTTTAATAATCCGGTCGGCGCCTGCCCCACCTGTGATGGTCTGGGTGTGCATCAGTTTTTCGATATTGACCGCGTAGTGCATCACCCGGAAGCCTCGATCTCTGAGGGCGCGATTCGTGGCTGGGATCGTCGCACCCTGTATTACTACAATATGCTTACCTCTCTGGCAGCCCATTACGATTTTGATATTGACTCCCCCTGGGAAGCACTGACCGAAGATCACCGTAAAAAGATCCTCTATGGCAGCGGCAAGGAAGAAATTACCTTTAGCTATGTTAATGATCGCGGCACCATGTTCCGTCGCGAACATACCTTTGAAGGCGTGATCAACAATATGGAGCGCCGCTATCGCGAAACCGAGTCCGGCTCGGTGCGCGAAGAGTTAGGCAAATATATGACCAGCTCCCACTGCCCCGAGTGCGACGGCACACGACTGCGCAAGTCCGCGCGCCATGTATTCATCGACGATCGTCGCATTGAAGATATTGTCAGCATGCCTGTGGGTGACTGTTGTGATTACTTCGATAATATCCAACTGGAAGGTCGTCAGGGTGAGATCGCCGAAAAAATCATTAAAGAGATCCGCCAGCGTTTCCGCTTTCTGGTGGATGTGGGTCTCAACTATCTGTCACTGAACCGTAGTGCCGACACCCTTTCTGGTGGTGAAGCTCAGCGCATCCGTCTCGCCAGTCAAATCGGCGCAGGTCTAGTGGGCGTGATGTATATTCTCGATGAGCCTTCAATTGGACTCCATCAGAGAGACAACGAACGTCTGCTAAAGACTTTGGTGCGTCTGCGGGATCTCGGCAACACCGTGATTGTTGTGGAGCACGATGAAGAGGCGATTGCCGCCGCTGACTATATTATCGACATTGGCCCTGGTGCTGGCGTCCACGGCGGTGAGGTGGTTGCCGAGGGTACGGCGCAACAGATTCACGACAACCCCAACTCTATCACGGGTCAGTTTATGTCCGGTGTGCGTGGGATAAAAATTCCAACCAAGCGCAATCAGCCCAAGGGCAAGTTTATCGATGTCACTGGTGCACGCGGCAACAATCTGCAAAATGTCGATCTGCAAATTCCCATTGGTTTATTTACCTGTATTACAGGCGTTTCCGGTTCCGGCAAATCAACGCTGATCAATGGCACCCTCTACCCGGCTGCCGCGGTTGCTCTGAATAAGGCGACGACCTTAAAGTCCGCCGCCCACGATACGATTACCGGTCTCAACCATCTCGACAAGTGCATCGATATTGATCAGAGCCCAATTGGTCGTACTCCACGCTCAAACCCAGCAACTTATACAGGAATTTTCACACCGATTCGCGAACTGTTTGCCGCGACTCAGGAAGCCCGTTCGCGCGGTTACAACCCAGGACGCTTTAGCTTTAATGTGAAAGGCGGGCGCTGTGAAGCCTGTCAGGGTGACGGCGTGACCAAGGTGGAGATGCACTTCTTACCGGATATCTATGTGCCCTGTGATGTGTGCAAGAGCAAGCGCTATAACCGCGAGACGCTCGACATTCACTTTAAAGGCAAAAATATTCATCAGGTTCTCAATATGACCGTGGAAGATGCCCGCGTATTCTTCGACCCCATCCCCGCTATTGCCCGCAAACTGCAAACCCTGATGGATGTAGGTCTTTCCTATATCAAGCTGGGTCAGTCCGCGACCACCTTGTCCGGTGGTGAAGCACAGCGTATCAAGCTGTCTAAAGAACTCTCCAAGCGCGATACCGGCAAGACCCTGTATATTCTCGATGAGCCCACCACCGGCCTGCACTTCCACGATATCGAACAGTTGCTGGCGGTACTTCATAGACTGCGCGACCAGGGCAATACCATGGTCGTGATTGAACATAATTTGGATGTGATCAAGACCGCAGATTGGATTGTCGATCTGGGTCCTGAAGGCGGTTCTGGGGGCGGGATGATTATTGCCGAGGGAACACCAGAAACTGTGGCGACGATTAAAGCCTCGCACACAGGTCATTTCTTAAAGGATATGCTGAAGGGCAAACCTGTTGCCAAAACAAAAGCCAAAGCCGTGGCCTAAACTGCCCGGCTCTGACCGCTAGAATCAATCAGGCTTCGCTGTGACGGGCCTGATTGTCTAAGTAGGTTGCCACCATCAGATCTATGGCCTCCTGCTGATATTCACGCAGGCCGCTGAGAATTAAAGTCTTCACGCCAGTGCCGACAATCTTACCGCCATCCACCAGATTGAACTTAAATTCCGCATTGCCACGCTTGCCATCCACTTCGAGACTAGTGCCAGCCAGTTCAACGCTGGGCTGTTGCAGTTCCAGAGTCTCCAACTGCAATGACATGGACTCGTAGATCACCAGCGGTCGCTGGGGATTGATCATGACATTCTTCTCGGCCATTAATGGCACCAGAATATGCGGGAAATTCTGTCCCGAAAAGAACACATAGTTTTTAATCAGGCTTTCCAGCACCTGCTGATCCTGTAACTGATCACCACTGCGTGACACTTTCAGGTAGGTCTTTTCCCGAGCATCGGCGATTTCAAACTGATCCGCTGGGGACTCAGGTAAAACCAATGGTGTATCCGCCGAGACCATACCGGAAAATTCAAAGCGCATCTGCTGGCTCAGGCCATAGCGCTCCAATACCAGTGCAAACAGTAGATCTCCCGGCACACAGAAACGCTTACTGTCGATATCGTGAATCGGATTGAAATCATTGCTGATGGTTTTCGCAAAGCCACTGCCCTGTTCGGCACTGATGCTCAGAGACAACTCATCGCGGGTATAAAACTGCTGTAAAAACATAGGCGCCACGCGGCTAGGTGATTGAGCAGCGCATACTAATGAATTTGCCGTTCAGGTCAAGTAATAGCCTGCGCAAGCATATGTAAGAAATAATTTACATAATGTCGATTATTTCTTACACTAAAGGCAGATTCACATTATATTTGAATTCTTCAAAGGACTTTGACATGCACATTTCCACACGCGAGAAACATATTTTCATCGAATTATTGATCAGTGTTTTAGTATCAGCGTATTACTTTTACAGCAGCTATCAACTCTCAGGATGGAGCCAAATCGTCGGCCCTGAGATAGGCGCTCTAATAGTCAAGGTCATCGTTATCTCGATCCTTGCCAGCATTGTTTTATACGCGATCTTTAGCCGAGCCACCCTAGAGGATAGGGATGAACGGGATTTGGCGATTAATGCCAAGGCTCATGCCTTTGCCTACTATAGCCTAGTCGGTCTTTGCTGTTGTTTAGTGGGATTAGTGGTGTTCAATGAGGGGCTGGGTCTGATGGGTAACAATATTCAAATCAGCGCACCAGTGGCGATGCACTTTGTCCTTGTGGCACTGATGATCTCGGCGATCGTCAAATGCGCAATCCAGCTTCTTTACTACCGTCTGAGCTAGCACTATGGTCAAAGTTAAAATCGATAATAAAATTCGAGAACTACGTTTTGCACGTGGACAGATGACACAGGCTGCGTTGGCTGCAGAGGCCGGGGTTACTCGGCAAACCATTTTGGCTCTGGAAGCTTGCCGATACTCACCCTCACTTGAGCTGGCGTTTAGAATCGCGAGGGTCTTTGGTGAACCGCTGGAAACTGTTTTTCAGTTTCCAGAAGATTAATCCAGTTCCGCTTCAAACTCTTCGAGCAGATCCAACGGCTCCATTTCTTGGCCTTCCAGATCTGCGGTCCAGTTGACCCCAACCATCAACACATCGGCGTGCATGCCGGGCAGCCAATCGTCGAGAAACTCTTCCATTTCAACGGCAACCGGGGTGTAGACATCCCAATCCCCATTGCACAGTGCCTGGGCGAAGTCACAATTTGACCAAAATGGAATAACGTCGATGGTGTCGCTATCGGTGGAACCCACCAGCGCCCAGTTATCCTCTTCGTCCTTTAATCCCCAGACGCAACCGGTTTCCAGGCTCTCGACAATCATGCGATCGAGGTTTTCTTGAAGATCTTCAGACAGTGGTTCCATGACTACACTCACAAGCAAGTTAACAATCGCGCATGGTACTCGCTTTTTGGTTTTGTCCCAACTGTAATCTAGGCTCTGAGGTCGGCTTAAAACAGTCCTAACTGCGACAATTTGTCACATTGTTTCAGCGCGACCAACTGCCTAAAATTGTCGCCTTTATTGATTACTCTCTGGTTCTATTTATGCTTACTAAACCTGCATTGGCTTTCGCCGCCCTTTTTATTAGTTTAACGGCTACTTCAGCACTAGCTGATCACAGCCACGACATAGAAGAAATCACCATTCAGGCCTTTCCACTCGCCAGCCAGATTAGCGGTTCTCCGCGCAGTAATCCCCTGCACAGCCCCGACAGTGCCGAGCTGTTAAAACGCGTTCCCGGGGCCAACAATAATGCCAATGGCGTGATCACTGGCATCGCCCAGTATCGCGGTATGTATGGCGATCGAGTCTCAGTGAAATTAGATCAGGCGCCGACTCTCAGTGGCGGCCCCAATGCCATGGACTCACCACTGGCCTACGCCCCTGCAGGTCTGCTTCAGGAGCTGACTGTCTACCGAGGTGTCACTCCGGTTAGCCAGGCTCAGGAGAGTATTGGCGGCCATATGGTGGCGGAGTTTAATCGTGGCAGTTTTGGCTCAGAAGCCGATATTGAAGTGAGCGGCTTTGCCAGTACTCAGCTCACCGATAACGCCAGTCAGTCGAGCTCGAATATGCAACTAGTGATTGCCAACAACCAGCATAAGCTTTCCTTTCTCGGCTCTCATAACGAAGGTGACAATATTGAGGCTGGCGACAACAAAATCGTTGCTGGCAGTCAGCATCAGCGCGATCGTTTTGATCTCGCCTATGGCTGGAAATCAGATACCACGCAATTGACAGTCTTTGCTGGACAGCTCGATATCAACAATAGCGGCACCCCCGCTCTGGCCATGGATATTGTCTCGGTGGAAACCGACCTAGCCGGTATGACTCTTAGCACTCAAGTCGATAGCGCAGCAATCAACATGTCGTTGGCCTGGGCCGATGTGACTCACTCTATGGACAACTTCAGCCTGCGCACTGCCCCGGCTATAACCATGGGTTATCGCAGTAATCTGGCTACCGCAGACAATCTTTCCTGGAGCCTAGATGCGCAGTTGCCACTGGCCTTTGGTGAATTAAAAATCGGCAGCGATGGCAACCTCAGCAACCATGACTCGACCATCATCAACCCGACTAATGGCATGTTTCAACTGCTTAACTTTAACGGCACTGAGCGGGAGATCCTCGGCCTGTTTGCCGAGCTCAATGGTGATATTGGCGATTGGGGGTATCAGGCTGGTATCAGACAGAATCGCATCACATTGGATAGTGGCGAAGTAAGCTCATCCGGGATGATGGGAATGATGGGCGACGCGGTAAATATGCTTGCCATGCAGTTTAATCAAGCCGACCGCAACCTCGATTACGACACCACCGATCTGGTACTCAAGCTTAACCGCAGCCTAGATCCAGAAACTGCCCTAACTATTGATCTGGGGATTAAAAACCGTGCCCCCTCTTATCAGGAAACCTTTCTCTGGTTGCCATTGCCGATCACAGCCGGTCTCGCCGATGGACGCAGTTATAGGGGCAACCTGTCCCTCAAGCATGAAACCGCCCATGAAATCAGCATTGGCCTAAGTAAAAAAACCGAGCGCTTCAGTATTTACCCGCAGATATTCTATCGTCAGATCCACAACTATATTCAGGGTGTGGCGAGCACTAGTATGCCTGCCAATATGCTCAGCAATATGATGAGCGGTGCTGCGGCCCTAAGCTACGATAACACCGATGCCGAGATCTACGGCGCCGATGCCAACTGGAATTACAGTATCAATCACAGCTTTTCAGCGGATGGTGTGGTCAGCTATGTGCGTGGCAAGCGCACTGATATAGCAGATGATCTGTATCGTATCGCCCCGGCCAATGCACGCTTCAGCCTCCGCTATCAACCGGATCAAGAAGCGCTACAGTTGATGGTAGAGTCGGTTATCTATGCCCGCCAAAAGCACGTGGCCAGCTACAACAATGAAGCCCCATCCAGTGGCTTTGGCATAGTGAATATCGGCGCCAACTGGTCCGTCAGCGAGAACATACAGCTGCGCTCTGGGGTGAAAAATCTCTTTGATCGCTTTTACACTGCCCACTTAAGTGGTCGCAATCGCACCGGCGATAGCGATATTGCCCTAGGCGAAGCAATCCCTGGTCTCGGTCGTGCGGTTTATCTCTCAATGGCGATAAATTTCTAGTACCATTTAGCCCATGGAAAAACCCCAGCCGAATAACAACAACGCCGCCACCAGAGAGAACCTCTACGTTCTCAGCTTGATTCGCGGCGTTGCCCTCCTCGGCCAGGTATTGGCACTGACCTATTTCACCTGGGTGCAGCCGATTGGCTTGCCAGTGACTGAAATTGCCTTTGTACTCAGTGTCTATGCCTCACTCACCGCCGCCATTTGGGTGCGCAGCCGCCGCGCTGTGCCCATAGGCAATACCGAGTTCTTTATTCACCTGTTGGCGGATATCGCATTCTTTTCCATACTGTTATTTTTTAGCGGCGGCGCCTCCAACCCCTTTGTCTCCTATATGCTGATCCCCATCAGTATTGCCGCAATCACCCTGTCACGGGGTTACAGCATTGCCCTGGCAGCCATAGCATTGCTCTGCTACAGCCTGTTGCTAAAGTACTATGTGGCCATTGCCGCAATTGCACCTGGGCACCATCAGGCGGCGGACAACAGTCTGCATATCCTCGGCATGTGGGCTAACTTTGCCATCAGCGCGACGATTATTATTTACTTTATCAGCCGTATGGCCGCGACCTTAAAGCAGCAAGAGCAAGAGATTGCCATGGCCCGGGATGCACAGCTGCGCGACGAACAGCTTTTGGCGGTGGGAACCCTGGCCGCCGGTACAGCGCACGAACTGGGCACACCACTAAATACCATGAAGTTAATTGTCGATGAGATGCTACTGGATACCGACAACCATCCAGATGTACTGCTGCTTAATCAGCAGATCGAGCAGTGTAAAATCACCCTCAAACAGCTGCTAACCACCGCTGAAGAATCTCAGTCACACCAGCTTGAAGCACAGCCAGTGCAAGTCTATTTCGACAATGTGTTGGCGCGCTGGCAGCTGATGCGGCCGCTGTTGCAAACTCAGATTCAATTTCACGATAGCCCAGCCATGAGTGCGGTATTTCACCCCACCATTGCCCAGTCCATTCTCAACCTGCTGAACAATGCCGCCGATGCCAGTGAAAAGGTCGATATAGAGATCAGCTGGAATGCGGATACTGCGACCATTAATATCCGTGATTTTGGCGCCGGCCTCGATGCTGAGAAAATGGCAACCCTAGGACAGCCCTTTGTTACCGACAAAGCTGAGGGTCTAGGTTTGGGCCTGTTCCTGTCCCAGGCCACATTGACCCGTTTCGGCGGGTCGGTGATCTTACAAAATGCAGCCGAAGGCGGAACAGTCACTCACATCACCCTGCCCCTTTTGAACGCAGCCGTAGCCGTAGCAAAAGTATCGTGAACTACCTATTAGTCGACGACGACCCAGCCTTCAGCGCAATACTTGCCCGAGTATTGCAGCGCCGTGGCGAGCAGGCCTTTTGCGCAATCAATGGCGAGCAGGCGATGGCTCAGCTACAGAGTGAAAATATTGATCGCGTGGTCTTAGATTTAAAGCTGGAACAGGAATCTGGGTTGGCCATCTTGCAGCAACTGCTGGAGTGCCAGCCTACTCTAGAGGTGGTAATACTGACCGGCTACTCGAGTATTTCCACCACTGTCGAGGCGATTAAGCTGGGGGCCACCCACTATCTGTGCAAGCCCGCCGGAGTGGAAGAGATTATCGCGGCCTTTGAAAGCCGCAGCGGTAAAGCCGGAGAAGTGCCATTGCAGGATTCACCGCCCTCAGTGAATCGACTGGAGTGGGAGCATATTCAAAAGGTGCTGACTCAGCATGAGGGCAATATTTCCGCCACGGCAAAAACGCTGGGCATGCACCGCAGAACGCTGCAGCGAAAATTACAAAAAAGGCCGGTCAAGAACTGAGCGGCCTAAGCTGATTAACAATAATTTTAGTTGAGCACTTTAGTTAAGTACTCTGTAACCACGCCCCGACAGACAGCGTCGAATTATGCGCTCCTGCTCATGGCGAGCGTGCTGATTACCTTTGACACCACCCAGTACAGCACCAGCTCCGGCACTGCGTTCAGCGGTTTTATGGTTGCCCAACACGGCACCCAGAACACCACCCAATACAGCCCCTTCCACCACACCTTCTGTGGTTTCAGTACTGACATCCACGTGTCGGGCATAGTGCTCACAGTCACCGAGATCATCGTAATAGGCATCCATATCGACCCCCTTACTATCAATAATAATCTGCTTAGGCGCGCCGTAATCGCGATAGCCGTTGGCGCATCCACTGGTGATTGCAGCCACAAGGGCCAACCCCATTAATGACATTGTCTGATTTCTCATAAGTGATCCCTTCACTAAAAATATTCCCAGTACCAACGCCAAACTCATTACTTGGTTGACCTGCATCCTCTAACTAATAAATTATTTAGTGTTATTCATAATGCCGCGCACTGCTGCAGGAATGTCCGCTGGCAGTACCACAAGTTTGGCATTTTGCGACTTGCCCATTTCACGCAGAGCGTCGACATACTTCTCGCCGAGCAGATACATGGCTGGCAACTCTTTATCTTGAATCGCGTCACTGACTTTGGTCAGGGCCGTCTTAGTGGCTTCAGCCAGTACTACCTGAGCTTCAGCATCACGACGGGAGGCTTCTAAGCGGCCATCAGCAGTCAAAATAGCGGCACTCTTATCGCCTTCGGCGCGGGTCACTGTGGCGCGACGCTGACGCTCGGCGGCAGCCTGTTCTTCCATAGCAGCCTGCATGGTGCCTGAAGGATTGATATCCTGAATCTCGACGGTCTTAAGAGTAATACCCCAGTCGGCGATATCATCGGAGATCGAGGCCTTGAGCTTGGCCTTAATTGAATCCCGTGACGACAGTGCATCATCCAATTTCATTTCACCGACAATGGAGCGCAGTGAAGTCTGCACCAATGTACGGATAGCAAGCTCGTAGTCTTCGACGCCATAAACCGCTTTTTCCGGCGAAACAATATTGATATAGGCCACCGCATTGGCAACGATTACTACGTTATCTAGGGTAATCACTTCCTGGGAGGGAATATCCAAAACAATATCTTTGGTCGTCACTTTAAACGCCACATTGTCTATATAGGGGACAATAATATTTAGGCCCGGCTTCAAGGACATATGGTACTTACCCAACCGCTGCACCACCCACTTAGAACCCTGAGGAACCAGACGCACACCTTTTAACAGAGTGATCAATACCAGCAATAAAACACCTACAACTACAATCGGCCCTTCCATCATGCTTACTCCCTTATAGAGTTGTACCGCAGCCAACGAGGCTGACAGCTAATTTAAATTTGTTTACCGCAGCTTCACTACGATCAATGTATTTCCAGAGATCTCTTTAATAAAAACCCTATCGCCAATGCTCACTTCGTCATCGCAGATAAAGCCCCATTCGTCATCACCCAGCACTGGAGTGGTAAAACGCACCTGACCGCGGCTGTGCTCGGTGGGTGCTTTAATCACCTGTCCGGCTTCACCTATGGCCGCATCGCGACTGATACCAGCAGTGGTTCTATCGGTCATCTTGGGCTTAAAGTATTTAAACCAGAGTACAGTGAAAGCTACCGAGGAAATTGTCCAGATCAGGATCTGCGCTGTAAAGCTCAGCTCGACCACTGTCATCACCAGACCCACAACTATGGCGCCAAGACCAAACCAGAAAATCGTGAAACTGGGAATAAATATCTCTCCAGCCACTAATACCATGCCTAATATCAGCCAGTGCCAATATAACAGTTCAAATTCCATAGTTTGTCCTCAACGGTTTGTATTTAAGAGCCTTTTTTAAGAGCGTTTTTTAAGAGCTTTTCTTTAACATCGGATCTACAGCACTGCGCTGCAGGGCCATCAATATAGCGTCTTCTCGACCAAACTCAGTTCTATAGTAGTCGCGCCTGCGCCCCACCTCAATAAAGCCATAGTTGAAATAGAGACTAATCGCAGGGAAATTACTTACCCTGACTTCCAATAATACTTTTTCAATAATCCCCGGCAGTGACTGTAAACCATTATTGAGTAATTGCGAGCCGAGACTATGACCCTGATATTTAGGGTCTATGGCTATATTAAGTATCTCGACCTGATCCAGTACAGTGGCCAGAACCATATAACCGATCGGCACCATAGGATCAGCGTCCTGAAGACAGACAACCAGGCATTGGTGATCTTCGAGACTCTGTTGAAACTGTTTAAAATTCCACGGCTCCGGTGTCACTTCCACTTCGATGGCAGTGACCTGCGCAATATCCTCTGCCCCCATTGGGCGAATCAATATCTTGTGGGTATCTGCTAGATAAGCTGTCACAGCAATTTAAACAGGCAAACTAAGAAGCGGCTGGCGCAAAAGAAATCGACTTCAACAGCTGCCAGGTAGTGGCTTTCAGCTGCGGTGTTTCGATCATATTGCTCAGGGAAGGTACCAGCAGTGCCGTGGTCTCTGGAGTCATAGCTAGGGAGCCAAAACCCGATTGTTCACTGCGCTGTTGTGAACTCAGCAACCAGTCGGCCGCTGTATCACCCAGCAGCAATATATATTTAACCGGTCGGGTTTTCAGTCGTGCCTGGAGTAATGTCGCGAGAAACTCGCGCACTTCATCTTCGTCGCCGTCAGCATTGGGATAGGGAGGCCACTCAACCAGATCCATCTGCGGCAAGCGGTGAATACCACAGCCCACAGCATTGAGAATATTGGTCAACAGCTGCATTTGATCGCCGTCGGCTAACGCACCTTCAACGCCGCTACAAACCAAGACCTCGGCGTTTGGCTGCCACAGGGAAAATTTCACTTCGATCAGTTCAGCCGCAACCTTAGGTTCTGTGCTCGCGCTGAGTGCTGGCTTTTCCACAGGCGCGGCACGGGAGACCTTTTTGGTCACCACAGGCTCATCAAAATTAAGGTTCATACGGGCAGCCACATCGATGGTTTTACGATCGACAGGCGCTTCAGATTGTTCTATAAAAGCATCTAGAGAAGGATCATTAAAGGCTGCAGCAGGCGCTTCATCAACAGGGAATACAGCGTCTTTCGGCACATATTGCACTATGCCGAGAGTCTGTAAATAGTAGGCCTGCTGGCTGGGTTGCATTAGATACCGCCCATCTGTGGATGTAAACCACCGGGATTGCGCATCAGCGTCAAGGCATTCAAATAGGCCTTAGCACTGGCTACCAGAATATCGGTATCGGCGCCCTGACCATTGATAATGCGGCCATTTTTTTCCAAGCGCACTGTAACACCACCCTGAGAATCAGTGCCCTCAGTCACTGCGTTAACCGAATAGAGCTGCAACTTAGTGCCGCTGTTAACCAGACTTTCGATGGCATTAAAGATCGCGTCTACTGCACCGTCACCAGAGGCTTCGGCACTGTGTTGCTTGTCTTGGTAGGAAATAACAATTTTTGACTGTGGCGCCTGACCAGACTTGGACAGCACCTCTAAATCAACCAGTGTTAAGACATCTGCCTCGGTGCCCATCTGGGCATCGGAGACCAACGCCTGTAAATCTTCGTCAAAAATTTCCCGCTTCTTATCGGCCAAGGCTTTAAAGCGCTTAAACAGCTCGTTGAATTCTTCTTTGCTATCAAACTTAATGCCCAACTCTTCAAGTCTCGCAGAGAGCGCCGCGCGACCTGACAATTTGCCCAGAGATAACTTATTAGTGCTCCAGCCAACATCTTCGGCACGCATGATTTCGTAGGTCTCGCGGAACTTCAAAATACCGTCTTGGTGAATGCCCGATTCGTGGGCGAAGGCATTGGCACCCACAATCGCTTTGTTCGGCTGCACAGGGAAACCCGTAATGCTCGAAACCAAACGTGAGGTCGGCACTATGTGCGTTGCATCTATATTGGTTTCCACTGGAAATACATCCTGACGTGTACGAATCGCCATAACCAACTCTTCAAGAGCCGCATTGCCAGCACGTTCGCCGAGACCGTTAATAGTACATTCAACCTGACGGGCACCGTTCTGGATTGCGGCCAAGCTGTTAGCCACCGCTAAACCCAGATCATTGTGGCAGTGCACCGAGAAAATCGCTTTGTCCGCATTGGGCACAGTATTCATCAAACGCTTAATCATCGACGCGTATTCACTGGGGTCGGAGTAGCCAACGGTATCTGGCAAATTGATTGTTCGCGCACCAGCATTAATAACAGCCTCGGTGATGCGACACATAAATTCAAACTCGGTGCGGCTGGCATCTTCGAGAGAGAACTCCACATCGTCAATTAAGTTGCGGGCAATCTTTACTGCGCCAATCGCCTGCTCTAGAACCTGATCTGGCTCCATCTGCAGTTTGTGTTTCATATGGATCGGAGAAGTGGCAATAAAGGTGTGAATACGGCCCGCATTGGCACCCTTAAGCGCTTCCGCGGCCCGTTCTATATCACCGCTTACAGCGCGGGAAAGGCTACAGATGCGGCTTCCCTTGACGCTATTAGCGATGGCCTGAATGGCTTCGAAGTCGCCCTGACTGGAAATCGCAAAACCGGCTTCGATTACATCGACGCGCATTTTCTCTAAAGCGATGGCGATACGAACTTTTTCATCTTTGGTCATCGATGCGCCGGGGCTCTGTTCACCGTCACGCAAGGTTGTATCAAAAATAATTAATTTTTCTTTAGGTTGCTCTGAGCTGTTCATACTGTCTTCTCTTTCTAAAGGGAGCCATGCTTGTTGGCTAATCTAATTTTAGCGTACATCAGGGGCTCATTGTAAAACGGATCGGACCACTGTGGGGTCAGAATTTCACGGCATTTTTGCCTAGCATGATTTTGGTATGGCTTTGGTATAAATGAAGCCAGGTCAATGCACGGAATTTTGATGAGGTAGTACGAGATGAGGTATTACGATAGATGCCCCTCAGGGCAGGAGAAGAAATAGTCCACGAGCAGAGACAGCGACCATCATACCGAGGCTGAATGCGCTGCTGAATGCGCTGCTGCGAGCACCATTGAGTGCGCTTTTGTTAGAGTGGATATTCATAAGCTTATTCAAACAGATTTTAGCGCTGCTGCCAACGCCTAATTAAGCGTCGTCTGCTGGTTTGTTACCCGCATAACCCAACTTGCTTAACAGCCAGATCGCCGGAGCAGAAAAACTAAACACAGCGGCCATGGCAAAGAGAATGCGCGGCGGATCAATAGTGATCACCACAAAGCCCATAACCACAGACAAGATCACCATAAACGGCACCTTGCCACGCAGATCAATCTCTTTAAAACTCGGGTACTTGAGATTGGAGACCATCAGCAGACCGGCAACCGCAGTGAGCAGAGCGCCGGCAACCGATAACCAAAACGTTGAATCGAGCTCGTAAGCGGACCAGATAAAGCCGGCAACCAGAGCTGCTGCTACCGGACTAGGTAGTCCAGTAAAGGTTTTATTGTCGGATGATTCTGCCTGCACATTAAACCGTGCAAGACGCAGGGCCCCGCAGGAGGCGTAGACAAAAGCCGCAGCCAAGCCGACAGTACCCAGGTCACTAACACCCCAACCATAGGCAACCACCGCTGGGGCGACGCCGAAGGAGACCATATCGGAGAGGCTGTCGTACTGCACACCAAAGTCACTCTCGGTATTGGTCATACGGGCTACCCGACCGTCTAGGCCATCAAAAAGCATCGCCGCAAAAATCGCCATGGCAGCCCATTCATAGTTGCCACTAAAGCCTGACAATACTGCATAAAAACCACAGAACAGTGCGCCGGTGGTGAGCAGATTAGGCAATAGATAGATACCTTTGCGACGGGCCGGAATATTATCCGCAGCAGGCGTCTTGAGATTGACTACATTCTCTGGGGTATCGGACTTTTTGATCATATAAACGGTGCTCGCATTCGTGGCTGGCAATGGTTACTGGCAATGGCTACTAAAACTCACCAGCGGGCATTATAGGCGCTTAGCCTTCCAAATAGCAGCTCTGCATTTTATCCAAGTCCGCAACGGACAAACCCAAGGCACGGGTCAAATAGGTTTTCACATCACCGTACTGCTCATCTATGGCCTCGAGGAAGGCGACTATATTGTCCTGATGTACCGAGCAGTAGGGAATCAACCAGGCGCGATCCCAAGTCTCAACCTTGGCTGTACGCAGATGGCCCTCAACAATTTCAATCAAGGCATCGGAGTCATAGTGCTCAGTCGTCAGCATATAGTCATCAATAATGGTCTGACGCGGCACATCCAGCGCCGAGAGAATCAACGCCGCTGCCATACCAGTGCGATCCTTGCCCGCGGAACAGTGAAACACCGAGGCGCTGTCGGCGTTATCCACTATATGGCGCATAAAACGACTAAACGCTGGAATCACTGCATCAATGCAGGAACGGTAGGAATTCACCACCAGCTGGTGGGAAGAGTCGGCGGTTAATTCGCCGCCAAACAGAAACTCCCAAAAACGCGAGATATCGCCAATATGGATCTGGTAGTCATCGACAAATTCAGCCCGCACGGCACAGCTCGGGGACTGCTCCTGTTCCTCTGTGCGACGGAAGTCATGGATCTTGCTAATACCAATAGCTTCAAGGGTATCTAGATCGCCATCGCTGAGACGCGCCAGATGTCCGCAGCGCATAATTTTTCGCCACTTAACGGTGCGACCCTGAGTATTGGTGTAACCGCCGATATCGCGGAAGTTAATACCACCGTCCAGACTCACGACTCTAGTTTGACTCTCAGCTGCTGACATATTGCCCCCTTGCCTATTTTGTTATGGTTCTGAATAGCTCTTGAGTTAAATAGCTCTTGAGTTAAATAGCTCTTCAGTGCAGTTAAACAGTTTTACTACCTAAAAACTAAAACGGCTCACTACTTAGCGAGCCGTTTTAGATACTGTGTTACTCGATCAAGCCCAGTGAAGGTTAAACACGTAAAAACTTATCACCGCGAGCTATACCGGAAACGCCACTTCTGACCACTTCCATAATACCCATTTCTCGGACCGCCTCAATAAAGGCGTCGAGTTTTTCACTGTCACCAGCCAGCTGCACTGTGTAGGTCACCGGCGTGACATCAATAATATGACCACGGAAAATTTCCACACAGCTTTTTAGCTCAGTGCGAATATCACTTTCGGTGGCTTTGATTTTAACCAGCATCAGCTCGCGCTCAATATAGGCACCCTGCGTTAAATCAACGACCTTAATGGTATCGATCAACTTGTGCAGCTGCTTAACAATCTGCTCCGCCATATGATCGTCACCCTGAGTGGTCAGGGTTAAGCGGGACAGTGTATCGTCATCCGTAGGTGCCACAGTCAAGGTATCAATGTTATAACCGCGCTGGGCAAACAGACCTACCACTCGCGAAAGTGCGCCAGATTCATTTTCCATCAAAATAGAGATTATCCGTTTCATTAGGTTCTCTCCGTCTTGTTGAGCCACAGATCACGCATGGATCCGCCGGGCATTTGCATTGGGTAAACGTGCTCAGAACGATCGACGTCTATATCCATAAAGACCACTCGATCTTTCATGGCAAAGGCTTCACGCATTTTCTCTTCAAGCTCATCTATATGGGTAATTTTCATGCCCACATGACCATAGGCCTCAGCCAACTTAACAAAGTCTGGCAATGAGTCCTCATAGACACTCTCGGAGTAGCGGCTGCTGTAGTTCATATCCTGCCACTGGCGAACCATGCCCAGCGCAGCATTGTTGAGATTGATAATCTTCACAGGTAAATTGTGCTGACTGCAGGTAGAGAGTTCCTGAATATTCATCTGGATACTGCCTTCGCCTGTAACACAGGCGACATCACAATCCGGGAACGCAAGCTTACAGCCCATAGCCGCGGGTAAACCGAAGCCCATGGTGCCGAGACCCCCGGAGTTGATCCAGGTGCGCGGCTTGTCGAACAGATAGTACTGAGCGGCAAACATCTGATGCTGGCCTACGTCGGAGGTGACAATCGCCTTACCTTCGGTGACTTTGTAGAGCATTTTGATCACGTCTTGAGGCTTGATGCAGTTGCCTGAACTCTCTTCATAACGGCTGGCGGTATAGATACCTTTGTCCGCACGCCACTGATCGATCTGCTGCCACCATTCGGCGATGGCATCAGTATCAGGCGTGGTTTCAGACTGCTCGATAAGACCTAACATTTCCGGCAGTACCGAATTACAGGTGCCGACTATGGGAATATGTGCTTCGATATTTTTCGATACAGTCGTGGGATCCACATCTATATGGATGATGGTTGCATGGGGGCAGAACTTCTCTAAATCGTTGGTCACCCGATCATCAAAGCGCGCGCCAATGGCAAAGATCACATCCGCATGGTGCATCGCCGTATTAGCTTCGTAGGTGCCGTGCATACCGAGCATGCCCAGATACTGGGGATCAGTGCCGGGATAGCCACCCAGACCCATCAGTGTATTGGTCACTGGGTAATTAAGCTTCTTGGCCAGAGCAATAAGATGCTCAGAGGCATTGTCTAGAACCACGCCACCGCCAGTGTAAAGAACCGGACGCTTAGCGCCGATCAGAGTCTTTACGGCACGACGAATCTGTCCGCGATGACCCTTATCCGTGGGCTGATAAGAACGCATCTTAATTTCAGCAGGATATTCATAGGGCACTTTATAGCTCGGATCGGTGACATCTTTGGGGATATCAACAACCACTGGGCCGGGACGACCGGTGGCCGCAATATAATAGGCTTTGGCTATAGTCTCGGCTATATCTTCAGCGCGAGTCACCAGAAAACTGTGTTTAACAATAGGACGGGAAACACCCACCATATCGGTCTCTTGGAACGCATCCTGACCAATTTTGGTCAGCGGCACCTGGCCAGAGATCACGACCAATGGAATCGAATCCATATAGGCGGTGGCAATACCGGTGATCGCATTGGTGGCACCGGGACCCGAGGTCACCAGAGCCGTACCCACTTCACCAGTGGATCGCGAGTAGCCATCAGCGGCATGGACTGCAGCCTGCTCGTGGCGAACTAGCAAATGATGGACGTCTTCCTGTCGATACAAGGCGTCATAGATATGCAGCGCAGCACCGCCGGGATAACCCCAGACATGCTTGATACCTGCATCTTTTAAAGCGCGGATAAGAATTTCACCGCCGGATAATAATTCCACAATAGTTCCTCGTCGCTGTTTAGTGTCAGGACGGTTCTCAGTGGCAAGCGGCTGTTACATCAAGATAGATTCCGCGAAGGCGGCAAACTTCAGTCACACTGGTACGTGCTTACGACTGTAATCGGTGCTTTTGACTGTAGGTAAACTCAAAGCTATTAATAAATAGCTGCACCATCTCTGTTGATGACCAGCGGCATGGATAACGCCAACCTGGTACTGGGTCCAAATTTCTGCATCAATACGTGCAGAACCTCGCCAATTTAACAGTTTTAAACAATTAGTCAACGAACAATTGAGCAGTCAGGCCAACCACACTAGGCTGTAGCTATGGCCAAACTCAAACTATATATCTAACCTATATATGTAAGCTACAAAAGAACAACTGAAAAGCACAACTCAAAAGCACTGACTAAAGGAAGCCAGAATGGGACGATTTCTGAGGACATTAATAATCATCGGCGCAGGCAGCTTTGGACTATCACCCGCCACCGCGGAACAGATTTATAAGTGGGTCGATCAACAGGGTGTCACCCATTACAGTGAGCAGGCCCCGGCCAACAAAAGCGTTGAGACTATTCGAACCAAATCCCATCAGGCCGAAAGTAAAACTCCGCAGACCCCAACGGTAGAGGGAGAAAGTGAAACTCAAGCGCCAAAATCTCTGGCCGCGGCTGACCTCACGCAAGAGCAGCTGCCCACCCCAGAGCAAAAAACAGTTCAGCGGCAAAATTGCGCCACTGCCCGACAGAAGCTCCGGGCACTGAAAAATGCCGGTCGTGTGCGTCAGCTGGACGCCAAGACAGGTGAATACATCTACCTTGCCAACGAAGTAAAGCTCGCACAAATACAGCAGATGAGCGACTATCTACAGGATAAGTGCCGTGGTTAGCCAAACATTGGCTAACTCCAGGTCAAAAATAATAATAAAAAACGATCTCTCGGAGCCTAATAATGAGCATCCTCCCCCGCTTCCTATGCCGATTCCTGTCCTCGGCATTACTGATTGGCCTGCTGACCAGCTGCTCGCAATCTGAATCGCAACCTGAATCTCGAAACACACTGCTAATAGAAAACGTTCAAGGCTACAGCTTTAATAATCAGCGCGAACTATTTAACTTTACCGCCCTAGCCATCCGAGATGGCAAAGTGTTAGCCACCGGTAAGTCGCAACTTTCGAAAGACTATCCCAAAGCAGAGAAGATTGATGGCCAGGGAAAAACCCTGATCCCGGGTATTATTGACGCCCACGGCCATGTCTCGAGCCTCGGTTTCACCTTATTAAGTGTCGATGTCCGCGGCCTCGAATCCGCTCAGCAAGCTGCCGAGAAAGTGGCTAACTATGCCGCCCGACAACCCCAATTACAGTGGATCAAAGGTCGCGGCTGGAATCAGGTTCTGTGGCCAGACCAGCAATTTCCCAATGCCGCCTTACTCGACCAATTCGTCGACGACCGACCAGTGTGGTTAGAACGAGTCGATGGTCATGCTGGTTGGGCCAACAGTGCAGCCATGAAAGCAGCAGGCATTGATGCCAACAGCGTTTCACCCGCCGGTGGCGAAATCCTCCGGGATGCCGAAGGCAAGCCAACCGGGCTGTTTATCGACAACGCCATGGACCTGATCAATCACGCCGTACCCAGCCCAACCGTCGATGAGATTGCCGTCGCACTGGACACCGTCAGCAAGCATTTACTGAGTCTCGGCATCACCTCAACCCACGATGCCGGTGTCAGCGCCACAGAGCACGCCCTCTACCGCGAACTGGCAGACAGTGATGCTCTCCAGGTGCGCCTTTACGGCATGATCTCTTCTACAGATCCAGAGCTTAACGAGATCCTCGCCGCTGGCCACAGCTTGGGCAGCAACGACATGTACAGTGCCCGCAGCATTAAGATCTATACCGACGGCGCACTCGGCAGCCGCGGAGCCGCCCTGCTAGCACCCTATGAAGATCGTCCCGACCACAGCGGCCTTCTACTCACCAGTGCCGAGCAACTGCGTCAGCTGTTTAGTCTCGCCATAGGTGCAGATTTTCAGGTGGCCATTCATGCCATAGGCGACAAAGGCAATCGCATTGCCCTAGATGAAATTGAACATGCCTACAATACAGTTGGTGGTCGCCATCTGCGCCACCGTATTGAACACTCTCAGGTAGTTGCCCTAAGCGATATTCCACGCTTTAAAAGCCTCGATGTAACTCCCTCCATGCAGCCCACCCATGCCACCAGCGATATGAATATGGCTGAAGACCGGATTGGTGCCAAACGCTTAAAAGGGGCCTATGCCTGGCGCAGCTTTCTCGATCAGGGCAGCCGCGTCGTCTCAGGCTCTGATTTTCCGGTTGAATTGGCCGCCCCTTTCGATGGTATTCACGCCGCCGTAACCAGGCAGAACAAAGCTAACCAGCCTAAGGGTGGTTGGATTGCCGAAGAGGCCATGAGCATAAAAGAAACCATGCGCAGCTTTAGTATCGATGCCGCTTGGGCAGCGCATCAGGAAGATAAGTTGGGTGGACTAACGCCGGGCAAGTGGGCGGACTTTATACTGCTTGATCAGGATATCTACCATATTGCCCCAGAGAATTTATGGAAGACTCAGGTATTGGAAACCTGGCTAGCGGGCAAGCAGGTCTTTAAAGCAGGCTGAGCTTAGAGGGCAGATATTCGGCTCATAGGCTGAGCCGAATAGAAGAATTAATCGGCTCATGCCTGCTTAACTGCGAATTAAAAATGGGCTTTAGAAAGGACGCGGCAACGTTGAAGCCTACTCCGCCAATTGCACCGGAATGGTATTGGCGCTGCGCTCAACGCTATTATCCTGATTGAGATAGACCAACTTAGGTTTGTGCTCAGCCGCCTCGGGCTCAGAGAACTGGCCGTAAGTGGCAATAATAATCCGATCGCCAACCTGACACTTGCGCGCCGCAGCGCCGTTCATAGAAATAATCCCGGAACCAGCCTCGGCAACAATCACATAGGTAGTGAAACGTTCGCCATTGGTAATATTGTAAATATCAATCTGCTCGAATTCCTGCATGCCAGAGAGCTTTAATAAATCTGCGTCTATGGCACAGGAACCGTCATACCAAAGCTCAGCTTGGGTCACAGACCCCATATGCAGTTTGGCTTTCAGATAAGTGGACAACATCCATTTGCTCCTAAATGATTTAGTCGGATAAATCGGTTTTGCACAGGCCTCAATCGAGACGAATACTGAGGTTATCAATCAGTCGCGCCGACTCAGTAAAGATAGCACCCAGAATAGTGATTTCCAGATCATCTTCCGCCGCAGGGTCCAAGGTTTTACTATTGCTAACTGTTATATAATCAGTTGTAAAACCGGCACTGGCTATACGCTCAATGGCCAGTCCCTCTAACTCACGAAAATTCCGCGCGCCCTCTCTAACCTGCTGTGCAATCCACTCAAGGCTGTCTTTTAACACCACAACCTTGGGGCGTTCCTGCTCGGTAATATAGCTATTGCGGGAACTCATGGCCAAGCCGTCAGCTTCGCGATGAATCGGCGCCGCAGTAATTTGTACAGGCATACAGAGATCTTCGGCCATACGTCGAATCACGGCTAACTGCTGATAATCTTTAATCCCAAAAATAGCTTCGTCGGGCTGCACTATATTGAACAGCTTAGAGACAACCGTAGTCACGCCCTCAAAGTGGCCGGGACGGCTGGCGCCACAGAGCACATCGGTCATGGTCGGGCAGATTACCCGGCTCTGAGTATCGAGCCCATTGGGATACATCTCGGTATCATCTGGATGAAAGAGGTAATCGCAACCGGCTGCAGTAAGCTTGTCGCAATCCATCTGATAAGTCCGCGGATACTTGTCCCAATCTTCATTGAGACCAAACTGCAGTGCGTTGACAAAAATCGAACAGACCACTATGTCGCAACTCTCACGGGCCTGCTTTACCAGCGCCAAATGACCCTGATGAAGGTTACCCATGGTGGGTATAAAGCCAATACGCAAACCTTCACGGCGATGAATAGTCAATGCGTCTCGAAGACCACTAACGGTGTGGAAGATTCTCATGATCGATTACCCTGTGGAAGCTTATCTGTAGAAAATTAGTTTTCGGTAAAGTAGTCGCCAGCCAGATTTTCGAAGCGCGTGTACTTGCCAAGAAAGGCTAATCGGCAAGTGCCAATGGGACCATTTCGCTGCTTGCCAATAATGATTTCGGCACTGCCCTTGTCGGGACTGTCTTCGTTGTACACCTCATCGCGATAGAGAAACACAATCACGTCGGCATCCTGCTCGATGGCACCAGATTCTCTCAGGTCCGAGTTAATCGGTCGCTTGTTGGGACGCTGCTCAAGATTACGACTCAACTGCGAGAGTGCAATCATTGGGCATTCATATTCACGAGCCAGGTTTTTCAATTCCCGAGAGATCTGCGAGATCTCCTGCACTCGGCCATCGGCCGGGTTATTACCGCTCATCAACTGCAGGTAATCCACCATAATCAAACCGGGCTGCGCTCGGGCATAGAGTGCTTCTGTATCCGCCGGAGTATCGGGACCATGTTCCTGGTGCCATTCCTGACGCAGCTGCTCTACTCGTTCGCGAGTGAACTGCTTAATCTGGTTGCGCATGCCCAATGGTGTAATGCCAGAGGTGTCATCAATAAATAGCGGGCGATCTTTAAGACGCTGGGCGGCGCTACTGAGGCGCGGCCAATCATCTTCTGTGAGATTGCCGGAACGCATACGGGTCTGGTCAATTTTACCGATGGACGAAAGCAGTCGAATAATCAGCTGATTGGCTGGCATCTCGAGAGAGAAAACCAGTACCGGACGATCTTGGTTGAGGGTCGCATACTCAACCATATTCATAGCAAAAGCAGTCTTACCCATGGACGGTCGACCTGCGACAATCACCAGATCCGACTTCTGCCAGCCGGAGGTCATCTCATCGAGATCTTTAAAGCCGGTGCCCATACCAGTGATATCAGCATCGTTTTTAAACAGCTCATCAAGGCGCTCGACTGCCTCTTTAAGTAATGTATTAACTTCTTTAAAACCGCCCTTTTTAGGCCGGTTTTCAATAATTTCCTGAAGTCGACTCTCGGCTTCTGCGAGCAGCTGAGCACTATCCCAACCCAGGGGATTGTAACCTTTGCGCACAGTCTCACTGGCCGCGCTTATAAGCTGGCGGACAATCGAGCGTTCGAGAACAATCTGGGTATAGGCCGCAATATTGGCCGAGCTCGGCGTGCTGCTGGCGAGGTCGACAAGATACTCGGCGCCGCCAATGCTGGCTAACTCATTGCTGTTTTGCAGAGATTCGCTGAGAGTGATCGGATCAAAGGGCTGGCCCGCTTCCGCCAGTCTCGACATCGCATTAAAAATAAGCTGATGGTCTTGGCTGTAAAAATCCGTGTCAGACAACACCGTAGCCGCAGCATCAAAGGCATCATTTTTTAGCATCAAACCGCCGAGTACGGCCTGCTCTGCCTCAATCGAATGGGGCAGTGGCTGACTGGCTGCGGGTTCTGCAAATAATGCTTCGTTCATAGTTTTAACTGGTCATCAGGCTCTAGTTGATAGGCAGGTTGATACGAAAACGGCACTGCATCTTATTCAGAAGCAGTGCCGCTTTGCAATAAATTCCCGAACTAAGGAGGGATTTATTCAGCTTCAACAACAACAGTGAAGCTTTGAGTAACATCTACATGCAACTGACACTCAATGCTGAACTCGCCAACAAAACGGATTGGACCGTCTGGCATGCTGATTTCGCTCTTGTTGATATCGCTGCCGGCAGCTGCAAGTGCATCTTCCAACTCGCGAATACCCACTGAACCAAACAGCTTGCCTTCGTCGCCAGCAACGGCAGTGATAGTCACTGAGCCGATTGCAGCCAGTGCCGCAGCACGTTTCTCTGCTGCGCCTAACTTGGACGCTGCAGCGGCTTCGAGATCTGCACGACGCAGTTCGAAGTCAGCAATGTTTGATGCTGTAGCAAAAACAGCCTTGCCATGAGGGATCAGGTAATTGCGACCGAAGCCAGCTTTTACATTAGCCTTGTCACCAATATTGCCCAACTTGCCGATCTTTTCTAACAGAATGACTTCCATCTTAATATCCTCTTTTCATACTTGGCTCAAGAGTCGCGGTTTTTAAACGCCGCAAGACGAGAACGTAAATTCAATATGCTATCAACCAATCCAAGGCCGACCAGCACAGTACCTGTTGGACCGATAAAGAACAGTCCGAAGTACATTAATCCAAGCCAGTGCCCACCAAAACCCATAACTTTCACACTTGAGTGAACCAGTGCCACGCCAGCTATCAATAGCGGCAGCGACAACAACTCAATCCAAGGCGTGTACTCACGGGGCAATGTCACACCAGCAACAACAATCGCAAACAAGATAATCGCAACCCGCTGCTCTAATCGAAAACCGTGGAATTCCTCGCGAAATCCGCCGGGATTAAATAACAGCGCCTGCCACCATCTGGCAACTAGCAAGCCACAGACAACAGTAAGAGCAACCATCCATGCCAACAAACCCAGCACAAATGTTCTGTCGGGAACCAGACTCAGCTCTTCCGACACACCAGCCTGTGCACTAATCTGTGCAACCAGCTCGGCAACCTCTGCCACTACCTGATCTATATCTGCGCTGGCAGCAAATCCAACAATGGAAACTGCTACAGCACTGCAGATACCGACTCCAATCAATGTCCACTGCCACGACGCTGTCATGCGTAAAACATTGGCTGCGACTACTATTACTACCAGTGCCGCAGACGGAGCCAGGGTTAACAACGGGCTCATACTGCCAGTAAGGTAAAGAGCTAACCAGGGCAACAATGCCCAAAGTGCAACAATTAAACCTTCTGAGCTATCTTTACGAAGGGTGATCAGGCCTATGGTTGCTGGGCTTATCAACGGTAGCAAGCTACCGAATACCGCAACACCACATGCCTGAGCACGCCCACGCATAATTAATTCTGCTAGGGCTCGCAAAGGACTTAACCTCTATTACTTATGGCTATCAGTGTATGGCAGCAACGCGATGTAACGAGCGCGTTTAATAGCTTCTGCCAATTGACGCTGATAGCGAGCCTTAGTACCAGTGATACGGCTAGGTACAATCTTGCCGCTCTCTGACACGTAGCCTTTCAAAGTGTCTAAATCTTTATAATCGATCTCAGGCGCGCCTTCGGCACTGAAACGACAAAACTTTCTACGACGTACAAACTTAGCCATTATTCTTCTCCCTCGCTTTTCGCTGCTTCAACAACTTCTTCTGCTGGTGCTTCAGCGGCTTTAGCAGCTGCCTTGGCAGCATCGTCAGCGGCTTTAGCTTCATCAGCTTTAGCTTTAGCGGCGTTACGACGCTCGCGTGCTTCTTTGTCTGCTTTATCAGCATTCTCGATTTTCATAATCGGTGACTCAGCTGTAATAGCTTCATCGCGACGGACAACCAAGCTGCGCAGAACAGCATCGTTATAACGGAAAGTAGAATTAAGCTCGTCGAGAACTTCCTGACTACATTCAACATTCATCAGAATGTAGTGAGCTTTGTGAATTTTATTGATTGGGTAAGCCAACTGACGGCGACCCCAGTCTTCCATGCGATGAACTTTGCCTTCACCAGCTTCAATAGAAGCTGTGTAACGCTCGATCATGCCGGAAACTTGCTCGCTCTGGTCCGGGTGAACCAGAAATACGATTTCGTAGTGACGCATTGTATCTCCTCGTGGGTTGAACAGTCTCCTGCTAGTGCCTATCGGTCACTGCAGTAAGACAAGGAGTGCCTGAGCAAAATTGCCCAGACGCTGTAAGGCGCGCTATTGTAGTGACTTGACCTGCCCGTTGCAACAGACATTTTTAGGGCTTTTCAGAGGCTTTATTTGGCTAGTCTGGAGTTGCCCTTTAGACTAAATATTGAAGGCACATTACTGCGCGGCTGAGTCAGAACTGAGGTGATCGCCATCTCTTCAAAGGCGACGATGATATGGAACACAATGACCGCGTTAAAAAATAGATCGGCGCCCATCAGGGTAAGTAGGTAAAACGCCGGCGCCATCAAAACCGCCGCAGTCTTGGCCCCGAGGGTATGATAACTGGGGTACTCCCCAAATTTGCTAAAGGCATAGGCAACCGGCACCACAAACGACAGCGCCGCCGCGACTAAAAACCAAACCTGCTGGGCAAACAACTCGGGCCAAATCCAATAGAGACCGAAAATCATACAACTATAAGTCAGCACATCAGCCCAGCTATCCAACTTCGCGCCCAGCTCTGAAACTTGGTTTAACTTGCGTGCAAGATAGCCATCAAAGACATCACTCAGCAGTGAAATGGCGAGAATTACGAGAAACTCCTGCGCCCGAGCAAAATACGCCAGCACAATCAAAACTGGCACTAGGGCCAGTCGGGAGAAACTGAGGATGTTGGGTATTGTATAAAGGTTTTGCTCTGCCATATCCCTTGCCAGTTTGTAGTGACCAAATTGCTGCCTGTGTACTTTGCGTGATTGTTATCGCAATTTATTAAGCATAGCCGAAAATAGCGGCCGAGAACTCTTGTCTCGGCCCGCATATTTTGGAGGTGATATTGGAGGTGATATTGGAGGTGATATTAGAGCTTTTTTTTAAAGCAGTTTTAACCGCGTCGCTGACGGACGATTTCAAACAGACAGACTCCAGTTGCCACAGAGACATTTAAACTACTCACTTCTCCCGCCATAGGTAACTTGGCCAGATAGTCGCACTGTTTGCGCGTCAGCTGGCGAATACCCTTGCCCTCTGCGCCCATTACAAGCACTAGGGGACCTGTAAGATCCAGATCATAGATAAACTGCTCCGCCTCACCGGCAGCGCCCACAACCCAAGCACCGGCCTGCTGCAACTTCTCCAGAGTGCGGGTCAGGTTAGTGACCATCACCAGCGGCACAGACTCGGCTGCACCACAGGCCACCTTTTGCACCACTGGGGTCAAACCCACAGAGTTATCTTTGGGCACAATCACAGCATGGACGCCAGCACCGTCGGCGGAACGTAAACAGGCACCGAGATTATGCGGATCAGTGACACTGTCGAGAACGAGAAACAGCGCCTTATTGCCCTGCTTCTCCATCATCTCAAGTAAAAAAGCTTCGTCATGCGTTTGCCCCTCTTCACAGAGAGCAATAACACCCTGATGACGACCCTCAACTTTGTCATCGAGATTTTTCACCGTTGCCCACTGCAGCGTCACGCCATGCTGTTCAGCCAACTTATGAATTTTTTGTAGACGATCATCCTGACGGCCACGTTGCACATGCAGCTCTCGTACGCGCCCTGGCGCTGACTTAAGCATCGTTTGAACAGCATGTATGCCGTAAATCCAATCCACCACAATCTCCCGATAGTTTTTCTAATGATTGCGCATTGTACTGGCTTTCGGCAGAATTCGGAGATGATTAACCACTGTGACCAATAATATATGTCCCCATCTGAATCTGAGCCCTACCCCACTGCCAATTTGTGGCGTCGTCTCGCCGCACTGATCTACGACGCCTTCCTGCTGTTTGCGATTATCCTCGCCTATGGATTCTTACTCACGGTGATTAAGGTTTTATTCAGTGGCTCACAGCAAGTTGAAGATGTGCAGCCAGGCGCACTGCTGCAATGGCTCAGTTTTGCCGGCTTGATCGCCGCATTAATCGGCTACTACTATATATGTTGGCGCAAACAGGGCCAGACATTGGGCATGAAATCCTGGCGTCTGAAACTACAGCAGGCTGACGGCTCACTGGCCACCCCCGAGCAATGTATTAAACGCAGCCTCCTCGCCAGCCTATCTTTAGCCATTGGCGGTATTGGTTATCTCTGGTGCTTAGTGCCACCAGCCAAAGCCTGCCTCCACGATATTTACAGCGCCACTGAAGTTGTGGTGTTACCAAAAACAAAATGACCAAAGGCGCACCATGGACACTGAGAAAAAATTGATCCTGGCAATGGATCAAGGCACCACCTCCTCCAGAGCCATATTGTTTGATCAACACTACGCCATAGTCGCCCAGTCACAGCAAGAATTTGACCAGCACTTCCCCGACTCCGGCTGGGTTGAGCACAACGCCCTAGATATCTGGCAAACCTCCATCGACACTGCCAAGCAGGTAATGATTGAAGCTGGTATCGACGCACAACAGATTGCCGCCATCGGCATCACCAACCAGCGCGAGACCACATTATTATGGGATCGTAAAACTGGAGAGCCGATCTACAACGCCATCGTCTGGCAAGATCGCCGCACCGCAGAGTACTGCAACAGCCTAAAAGATCAGGGCCTAGAAGCCATGGTCAGCGGCAAAACTGGCCTCCTTCTCGACCCCTATTTTTCCGCCACCAAAATCGCCTGGCTACTAGACAACGTGGAAGACGCACGGGAGCGAGCCGAGCGCGGTGAACTGGCCTTTGGCACCATGGACAGCTGGTTGCTGTGGAACCTTACGGACGGTAAGAGCCACGCAACCGACGCCACCAACGCCTCAAGAACCATGCTTTATAATATTCATCAGGGCCAGTGGGACGACGAACTATTAACCCTATTCAATATCCCCCGCTCACTGCTACCTGAAGTCAAAGACTGCGCCGCCGACTTTGGCGTCACCAGCCTGCTAGACAATAAGAGCTCAATACCCATTCTAGGCATTGCCGGTGACCAACAAGCCGCCACAGTAGGCCAAGCCTGTTTCGAAACCGGCATGATGAAATCCACCTACGGCACCGGCTGTTTTGCATTATTAAATACAGGCACAACTGCAGTAGCCTCAAGCAACAAACTTCTCACCACCATCGCCTATCAGTTGGACGGCAAAGTCACCTACGCCCTCGAAGGCTCCATCTTTATCGCTGGCGCCGCCGTGCAATGGCTGCGCGATGGCCTCGGTATTATTGACAGCGCCCAACAGTCAGGGGAACTAGCCCAGCAGGCCGATGACAATCAAGATGTCTATATGATTCCCGCCTTTACTGGCCTCGGTGCCCCCTGGTGGGACGCCGATGCTCGCGGTGCACTGTTGGGTTTAACCCGTGGCACAGGTCCCGCGGAAATTGCTAGCGCAGCACTGGAGTCAGTTTGTTACCAAACCCTGGATTTACTCAATGCCATGCACGCCGATTGGGATCAAAATGCAGAGACCGTATTGCGGGTTGATGGCGGCATGGTCGCCAGTGATTGGACCATGCAGCGTCTTGCGGATATTTTACAGGCACCGGTTGATCGCCCCGTGATTGCCGAGACAACGGCATTAGGTGCAGCTTGGCTGGCTGGATCGCGGGCTGGAATTTGGCCCGATCAACAGGGCTTTGCTGATAATTGGCGATTGGATAAAAACTTTGCGCCTGAGATGGCGATTGAACTGCGCGATAAGAAAGTGGCTGGTTGGGATAAGGCGGTTAGGCGAGTGCTAAGCTAAAACGTAATAATTGAAGTTTTTAAATTGAGGAGAATCAGGATGATTAAGTACTTAATGGTAGCAAGCCTATTACTAGTCGGTTGTAGTTCGGAAGAACAAAACATCAGCGCACCAGCACCCGACCTGCCAGATAACGCCATAGTGGCCACCCCCTTAAGCCTCTATACCTTTGACTGCGGCTCTATAGAAGTATCTGATCTCGACGCCTTCTCCTCCACTGGCGACTACGCCGGGCAAACAGATATTTTGACCAACACTTGCTACCTTATTCGTCACCGTCAGGGGGATCTACTCTGGGACCTAGGCCTGCCCCATGGCCTCGCTGGCGCCGCCCCCCAAACTAACGGCATTTTCACCATGGCGCTCGACAGAACATTGACCGAGCAGCTGGCTGATATAGGCCTGAGCGCCAAAGACATTGAATTTATAGCCATCTCTCACAGCCATTTTGACCACAGTGGTCAGGCCGCTCTTTTTCCTGAGAGTCAGTGGTTAGTCAATAAAGATGAATTTGACTATATGTTCAGCAGTGATGAGAACAGAGCGCAGAACGCAGCTTTTACCGAGCTTAACAAGAGTATTCACCGTGGCAATCACGATGTTTTTGGCGATGGGTCTGTGATGATTTTAGAGTTGCCGGGACATACCCCAGGACACAGCGCGCTGCAGGTTAATCTAGTTGAGAGTGGTCCGATTCTTCTCACTGGTGATCTCTATCACCGCAAGGAAAGCCGAGAGTTAAAAAGAGTTCCTCGATTTAATAGCGATGAGGCTCAGACTAGAGAGTCAATGGACCTATTTGAGGCTTTGGCTAGAGATTCTGGTGCCCGCGTGATTATTCAGCACGAACCAGCAGACGTTGCCACGCTGCCCAAGTCACCGGCGTTTTTGGAGTAGTCACTAGCAGAGCGTAGGTGTGATTTTCTAAAACCTATACTGTCATCCTATGCGAAACCGAAGGATCTTCTGCCGACTGGTTGAGATCCCTCCACTGCGGTCGGGATGACAAATTAGGAGCGGTCGGGATGACGAATTAGGAGCGCTCAGGATAACAGGATTGCGGCGAGAGCCTACTGAAAGACAACAATACTGGCCCCAGTAAGCGCCAATACCACCCCAAGCATCTTTCGCTTAGTAAGCTTTTCACCCAAGAAAAAATACGCCAACAGGATAATAAAGACAGTCGAAAGCTGATTGTATATCGCCGCCCTTCCAGCTTCTAAGTACTTAAACCCTGCAATCCAAAACAAGGTCGTCAGGAAAGGCCCCAAGAGCGCCATGGGTATAATCGTGCGCCACATATCCACCCGATAAAACCCCATAAATAGCCTTTTCTTTAGATTGCCCGGCCATCTGAAATAGGCATAAATCAGCATTGCCACGACTGCAACGAGAAACCGAAAACTGGTTACCCAAATAACCGACTCTTCGCGATAGATATCGCGCACCATCAGGATGCCCACCCCCATAATGGCGTGGGCGCTTGCCGCCAAGAGGATACTAATCATAAGGTCTTTTTTAGTCGCCACCTCAGCTTTCATCACGGCACCTGCAAAGACTCCAGAAACCACCAGTAGTCCGCCAATAATCTCCCAGCCACTCAGCATTTCGCCAAACATAAAGAAGCCGACGAGAGTGATTACTGGGGTATAGGCACAGTCGGCAAGAGCTTGAAGGCTGGCGCCGAGTCGATTTAATGAGGCGGCTATCATTGCGTCGGCAATAGATATGCCTACAGCTCCACTAATAATTAAGCGTAAGTATTCAGATCCAGAGAGATCAACAAACAGAGACTCCCCGAACAAGATCAAGGTTATGATTAGGAGAAATAAAGCGACACAGCTTTTGAAAAAGGTAAGAGGTATAGGCGGGATTTGATATCCAGCCACTCTCATTAAGATGACCGAAAAAGACCAGACTAGAGCGGAGCCAATAGCGTATAAATCGCCAACATACATAACTGTAAAATCCTTTTAAAGTTAACGGGTTGTACTTAGTGGAGCCGAACAGTCTGGTGCCGGCTGGTTGAGATCCCTCCACTACGGTCGGGATGACAAACTGGGAGCGGTCGGGATGACAAACTGGGAGCGGTCGGGATGACAAACTGAGAGCGGTCGGGATGACAAACTGAGAGCGGTTGGGATGATAAACTGGGAGCGGTCGGGATGACAAACTGAGAGCGGTCGGGACAACACACTGAAAGCGAACTGAATACCTAACCACACCCTGTCATCCTGAGCGAAGCCGAAGGATCTCCTCTACCCACTGCGCCTAAGTAAAATCAAACCAGCCAGGAAACAGAAAACAATCGGCACCAACACCGCCAGCAGTGGCGGAAGCTGAAATACAACGCTCAGCGGCTCAAGCATATCCCGAAAAATACGGAAGCTAATACCAATCACCAAGCCGATAAAAATCCGAAAACCCATAGTCGAGTCACGCAGCGGCCCAAAGACAAATGAAATACCTAAAAACACCAGCCCGATAATAGCCAATGGCTGCAAAATTTTGCCCCACATAGTCACTTCATAAGTGGCAGTATCGACATTCTGCAGCTCAAGAAAACGAATATAGTGATACAAACTCTCAATCGACAGTGAGTCCGCAGGCAACACATTCAGCATCAACACATTCGGCGTCAACTCCGAGTCCCAGCGCCGGGTAATCAGCTTATCTTTTTCAGTACGATCACCCAAAAACCTTGTCACAGAGATGTTCTCTTCGACCCAGTAGCCCTCAGTTGAATTAAATGTCGCCCGAGAGGCAAAGCTCGCCTCTTTAACCTGCCGCTCGTCATTGAACTGATAACGTGTCACCCCGTATAAAACACCGCCAGGGAACACCGCATTGGCATGCATAAACTGGTTGCCTTCGCGATTCCAAAGTCCAGACGAAGAGTCTAGGGAATTCACGCCTTTGCGCAAATACTCACGCTGGCCCTCAGCTAACTGATCTAAATAAGGGGAAAAATACTCACCAATGGTCATCGCTAAAACAATAAATAACAGTACCGGTTTAAGCACAAAGCCAACGATACGTAACGGCGACACACCGGCCGCACGCATGACTATCACCTCACTATTTCCCGCCAACAAACCAAGCCCAACCAAGCAACCGATAAGCGACGCAAAGGGAATATATTCATAGATAATTGAGGGCAGTAAGGTGACCACATAAACCAGCGCATCGGAGAAATAATAATTGCGCATCACATCATTGGATTCGTCAATAATTGCGCCGACAGAGTTTAGTCCGACCAACGCTATTAGCGTGACAGCTATAGCGGAAAATACAGTTGTCCCAACATGCCAAGATAGCCGACGCATCATGCCGCCACCTTACTATTAGTGACAGTAGACTTTTTAGGACCACCAGATTTGAGCAGCAAAATAGCAATAATCAGATACACCGCATGCACTGGCACCAGTGTCACAGAGATCGGAATCGCTCCGGATTTCAGCGCGCCACTCATGCTATTGAGTGCAACCAGATAGCTAAAATAGAGTATAATCGCAGGCAGTAATTTACCGTAACGGCCCTGACGATTATTCGTGCGACTCAAGGGCACAGCTAATAGAGTCATAACAATTACCATTAATGGAATGGACAAGCGCCACTGCAGAGTTGCCTGCAATTCCGGATCATTAGATGCAAGTAACACGCTGGTTGCCACCGCATCGATCTTACCTTTCTTTTTAGACGGTTGAGCATCCTCTAGCCTCGAGCCATATTCTTCAAAGCGAGTAATTTGATAATCATTTTGCCCCGGGACACCCTCAATGCGATATCCATTCTTCATCACCAGATAGCGACCACCATCATTTTCCGCTTGCTGTTGACTGCCTTTATCGGCAAGTACCAAAATCAAACGGCGATCGGAGTTTTCATCACTGCCAGTGGTCATGGCTAAAAAAATCTCATCTAATTCACGATCCTCTGTTACCGCCTCGGCATAGGTCACCCCCTTGCCTCCGCCTAACGAGTAGAACTTTTTTGGCATCAACTTATCCAGCTCACTGCGAGAGCTTTCAGCGGCAACTAGCGCTCCGGCTTTCGCCATTCCTGAAGGAGCAAGCGAGAGGCTCAACCAACCGGTAGCCAGAGCAAAAAAAGCCGCGATAATCAGGGTATAACCCATCAATCTTCGCTCCGACACGCCACAGGCTTTTAAGACACTCATCTCATTTTGTATATAGAGCCTGCCAAAACAGAGCATCACGGCGAGAAAAAAGGCCAGGGGCAGAGTCAATTCGAGAAAATTTGGAATGCGGTAGCCAATCATCGCAAAAATGGTGTTCGAGTCCATATCCCCAGCCACTGCTTGGGCGAGATATTTAACAAAGCGGCCACTCATCAGTACCAGCAGCAGAATCACGCTGACGGCTATAGTGGCAGATAGAATTTCGCGACAGAGATAACGGAAAATAATCACAGGTTAAGCTTATAGCCCTTGAGTGTTGTAGCGAAATTTATGCTATCGTTCGCGTCTTATTTAGATTCAAATCATTCAAAAAAAACGACTACCAATCGGAGCAAACATGGATTTTACTGCATCTGCCGCACAGCTGTTAAACATAAAAGCGGATTCTCTCATTCTCCCGACCGGCCCACAACTAAAAGACAGTGCTAATGCACTAGATAAGTCTTTAGACGGCGCCATTTCCTCTTTAATTAAAGCAGGCGATTTCAGTGGTAATAGCGGCGAGACCCTGGTTATGCATATTCCCGGCACCAGTGGCAAGCGTATTATCTTGCTCGGCACTAAAGGGGCAACCAGCCAACAGCAGCAGATAAAAGTCATAGGCGCAGGCGCCGCGGCACTGCTCAGGACCCCCAGCATCAAAGCTGTGTGGGTTGGTGAAGGGCTTGCGGATGACAGCGAGTGGCAGGCCGGCATAGTGGCACGCAGCATCCAAGCCGCCAGCTACCAGTATGCTCCAGTACCGAAAAGCGTTAAAAAATCCAAGCCACAAAAACTCAAAAGCCTCACCTACTGGGCTCCGAGCAAAGCCGATGCCACAGCCGCGAAAAAAGGTCTGGTTTATGGCGCAGCCGTAGGCAATGGCATGAACGCCGCGCGCCAGTTGGGCAATCTGCCAGCCAACATCTGCACCCCGAGCTTTATTGCTGCTGAAGCTAAAGCCTTGACCAAGGGCCAGGCTAATAGTCAAGGAAAGAGTCGAGCAAAGAGCCGCGCCAAGGTCAGCACCAGCGTGCTCAGCGAAGCGCAGATGAAAAAACTCAAAATGGGTTCCCTACTCTCCGTCAGCGCCGGCTCAGTCGAGCCAGGACATCTAATCGTAATCAAATATCAGGGCACCAAAGCCAGCACCAAACCCGTTGTACTGGTGGGCAAAGCGGTCACCTTTGATACTGGCGGCATCAGCCTTAAGCCGGGCGGCGGCATGGACGAAATGAAATACGACATGTGTGGCGGCGCCTCAGTGATCGGCGTGATCAATGCCCTTATCGAAACCCAAATGGCAGTCAATGTAGTAGCGATTATTCCTGCCGTTGAAAATATGCCCAATGGCAATGCCACCAAGCCCGGCGATGTAGTCACCAGCATGTCTGGCCAGACCATTGAAGTATTAAACACCGACGCCGAAGGCCGTCTGATTCTCTGCGATGCACTCACCTATGCCGAGCGCTTTAAGCCCGACACAGTGATCGATATCGCCACCCTCACCGGTGCCGTGATAAGTGCACTGGGCAAGGTCACCGCTGGCCTGCTGTCCAATGACGACGAACTTGCCGAGCAACTGCTCAGCAGTGGCATACGCAGTGGCGACCGCGCTTGGCGTCTGCCGCTCTATGAAGAGTATGACGAGCTACTGAAAAGCAACTTTGCCGATATCGCCAATATTGGTGGCCCCCAGGCCGGCACTATTACCGCCGCCTGCTTCCTCGCCCGTTTCACTAAGAAGTATAAGTGGGCACATTTGGATGTCGCCGGCACCGCCTGGCTCTCTGGTGCCGCCAAAGGTTCCACCGGCAGACCTGTACCTATCTTGATGGACTATCTGCGCAGCAAAGCGGGATAACCACGACATGACCAGTGTTTCATTCTATAAATTATCCGGCGACCTACAGGTCGCCCTAGCACTGGTCTGTCAACTGACCCAAAAAGCCGTAAATGCCAATCAACAGGTGCTCTGCTTAGTACCCGATATAGAAACCGCACAGCAGTTAGATAAGCTGCTGTGGAATTTTCAAGCCAGCGCCTTTGTACCCCACGGTATTGGCATTGAGCACCTGCCCATTGCGATTAGTGCGGACAGCAGTGACCCCGGCGAGCATCACGGTATTCTGATCAACTTACAGGGGCCAATACCCACCTGGTTCAGTCGCTTTGAGCGAGTGATGGAAGTTATCTACCCGGAGCCTGCCTACGAGCAGATCAAGCGCGACAACTTCAAGTTTTACAAAGAGCGCGGCTATCCTCTAAGCTTCCACGACCTTACCGAAAAATTTAAACCCTAATGACCGATCACAGTAACAAGACCCACAACTCTGCACTCCGTTCCTCGGATCTCGAAAACCTGCTCGACGATCTCTACTCCCTGCAAGATAACCTGCTCTCCGACACCGCCGAAAAAGCCATGACTAATACAGACCTGCAGCTGCCCGACAGCCTCAGTGAAGACGATGTGCACAATCTTGAGATACCGATTCTCAGCGATGTGGTGGACGATGAAGTGGATGGTGAGAAGCAACTCAGCGACCAGTTTAATCAAGCCCAGCAGCATCTATTTGAAAAGCCCTCAGCCGCACAGGCCAGCACCGATGGCCCGAGCAACGATCAGATCAATGCCGTGGTCAACAAGCTGATGGCCAAAATGCGCCCGCGAATTGACCAGTTGCTGCGTGAGAAGATTCGCAACCTCGTGGTCGAGCGTTTTAAACGCGAAAATTAATTCCCTCTCAGGGCAGTTGTTGGCCCTCAGCGCTAGGAACAAAAGCTAGCAACCCCTATAATCTTCCCCCTAAACTCTCCACCTCAATTCTCCGCCCCAAAACCAGATAGCCGAGCTCGATAATGGAAAAAACATTTGCCCCCCAGGAAATAGAAACCAAATGGTATAAAACCTGGGAAGACCGCGGCTATTTTGCCCCCAATATGAGCGGCAGCGGCGACGCCGGCGAACCCTACAGCATTATTATTCCACCACCCAATGTCACCGGCAGCCTGCACATAGGCCACGCCCTGCAACACGGCATTATGGATGCTCTCACCCGCTACAATCGCATGAAAGGTAAGAACGCCCTCTGGCAAGTGGGCACCGACCACGCCGGTATCGCCACGCAGATGGTTGTAGAGCGCAAGCTCGCCGCCGAAGGCCAACCGGGTCGCGAAGAGATGGGCCGCGAGAAATTTATTGAAAAAATCTGGGAATGGAAAGAAGAATCCGGCGGCACCATCACCCAACAGATGCGTCGTCTCGGCAACTCTGTGGACTGGGAAACCGAACGCTTCACCATGGACGATGGCTTTTATAAGGGCGTGCAAGAAGCCTTTATTCGCCTCCATGCAGACGGCCTGATTTACCGCGGCAAGCGCCTGGTCAACTGGGACCCCAAACTGCACACCGCAATCTCTGATCTCGAAGTTGAGAACCGCGAAGTCAAAGGCAAGATGTGGCACCTGCGCTATCCACTGGCCAATGGCGCCAAAACTCTGGACGGCAAAGACTATATAGTTGTCGCCACCACGCGCCCTGAAACCATGCTCGGTGATACAGGCGTTGCAGTGAATCCAGAAGATTCTCGCTACGAAGATCTAGTCGGTCAGTTTGTCGAATTACCCTTACTGGGCCGCCTAATTCCCATCGTCGCCGATGACTACGCCAATATGGAAAAAGGTACCGGCTGTGTAAAAATCACCCCAGCCCATGACTTCAATGACTACGAAGTTGGCCAGCGTCAGAAGCTGCCAATGATCAACATCCTCACCACCAATGCCGATATTCGCCAGACCGCTGAATGTGTGAATACAGACGGCAGCGACAATAACGACCTAGACGCCACTCTGCCGGAAAAATACCGCGGCATGGAACGCTTTGCCGCCCGACGCGAAATCGTCGCTGACTTTGAAGCTCTAGGTCTGTTGGAAAGTATCGAAGAAAACGACATGACCGTGCCCTATGGCGATCGTGGCGGCGTGGTTATCGAACCGTTGCTCACCAACCAATGGTATGTGGACGCCAAGAAACTGGCTGGCCCAGCTATTGAAGCGGTGGAAGATGGACGCATCAAATTTGTTCCCCAGCAGTACGAAAACATGTACTTCTCCTGGATGCGCAATATTCAAGACTGGTGTATCTCACGCCAGCTGTGGTGGGGTCACCAGATTCCCGCCTGGTACGACGAAGCCGGCAAAGCCTATGTAGGCAAAGACGAAGCTGACGTCCGTGAAAAATATAACCTCGGTGATATAGCCCTCAAGCAAGACGAAGATGTTCTGGATACCTGGTTCTCTTCAGCACTCTGGACCTTTGGCACTCAGGGCTGGCCCGAGCAGACCGAACGCCTAAAAATGTTCCACCCCACCGACGTGCTAGTTACCGGATTCGATATTATTTTCTTCTGGGTCGCACGCATGATCATGATGAGCATGCATCTGATCAAAGATGAAAAAGGCGAGCCCGAAATACCGTTTAAAACCGTCTATGTCACCGGCCTGATCCGCGATGAGCAGGGCCAGAAAATGTCCAAGTCGAAAGGCAACGTCCTCGACCCCTTGGATATGATCGACGGCATCGATATAGAAACCCTGTTGGCCAAACGCACCGGCAACATGATGCAGCCACAGCAAGCCGCCAAGATCGCCAGCCGCACCAGAAAGCAATTTCCCGATGGCATAGAGCCTCACGGGTCAGACGCATTGCGTTTCACTCTCTGCGCACTGGCCTCAACCGGCCGCGATATCAACTGGGATATGAAACGCCTAGAAGGCTACCGCAACTTCTGTAACAAAATCTGGAACGCCTCACGCTACGTGTTGATGAACGCTAGCGGAGAACAGGGTGTTGAAGACTGCGGCCAAGACAATTCTGAAGACTACAAACTCAGCCTCGCCGATCGCTGGATTATCTCGCGCCTGCAGCAAGCGGAAACCGACGTCACCGACGCCATCAATAGCTACAGATTCGATCTAGCAGCACAGGCCCTCTATGACTTCGTCTGGAATGAATACTGTGACTGGTACTTAGAACTGTCCAAGCCGGTACTCTGGGACGAAAATGGCGACCCGCAACTGCAGAAAGGCACCCGCCGCACATTGGTTCGAGTATTAGAAGCCATCTTGCGTCTAGCTCACCCCATGCTGCCTTTCATCACCGAAGAGATCTGGCAAAACATCGCCCCACTGGCCGGTGTTGAACTGAACCCCACCGGCGACACCATCATGTTGCAGCCCTACCCCGTGGCTGACAGTAGCCAAGTTGATCAAGACGCCCTGGCCGATATCGAATGGCTCAAAGCGGTAATTATCGGCGTGCGCAATATTCGCGGCGAGATGAACATCTCCCCCGCCAAAGCCCTGCCCATCTATATGACCAAAGGCGGCGACAACGATCAGCGCCGCATGCAAGACAACCACCAATTCCTCAGCAAGTTGGCCAATCTGGAATCCATTACCTGGCTCGATAATCCAGAGGACGCACCGCTCTGTGCCACGGCACTGGCCGGTGATCTGGAAATCCTCGTCCCCATGGCTGGCATCATCGACGTCGACGCCGAACTGGCGCGTCTGGATCGTGAAATTGAAAAGAATGCCCTAGAAGCGAAAAAGCTTTCCGGCAAACTCAGCAATGCCAAATTTGTCGACAATGCACCAGCTGAAGTGGTCGCCAAAGAACGTCAAAAACTCACTGAATTTGAGAGTTCCCTGACCCAGTTACAAGACAAGCGCAAAGTAATTTCTGAAATGGCCTAAGGGTCTGCGGACCCTAACCGACAAAACAACAAAGAGAACCAAATGGCCAAAAAGCTCAACCCCCAGCAGCAGGCTGCGCTGAAATATATCGACGGCCCGCTGCTAGTACTCGCCGGTGCCGGCAGTGGTAAAACCAGTGTAATCACGCAAAAGATCGCCTACCTAGTCGAAGAGTGTGGCATCCCCGCGCGCAATATCGCCGCCGTGACCTTCACCAACAAAGCCGCCCGGGAAATGAAAGCCCGAGTCGCCAGCCTACTCAGCAAACCCGATGGCAGAGGCCTCACCGTCTCCACCTTCCACAACCTGGGTCTGAATATTATTCGCAGCGAGATCAAAGCCCTGGGCTTTAAGCCCGGCTTCTCGATCCTCGACCAAGAAGACTGCCGCAATCTGTTAAAAGAATTGTTAGCGCGCAATAGCGAACTCGATGAAAAGCTTATCGACACCGCCCAGAACACCATCTCCAACTGGAAGAACGGTCTCCTCGAACCTCACCAAGCCGCCAGTGCCTCTGCAGGCAACAGCGAGCAAGCCACGGCCATGCTCTACGAACGCTATCAGCGCGCCCTAAAGGCCTATAACGCCGTAGACTTCGACGACC
>Ga0209279_10000064_pt1 | contig 73912 bp, 66 predicted proteins | sample CoawatmetaG00DNA_3_FD_187508 | JGI IMG/M metagenome (GOLD analysis project Ga0209279, IMG submission 187508) | Marine microbial communities from the West Antarctic Peninsula - Coastal water metaG006-DNA (SPAdes) (version 2) | ecosystem: Environmental > Aquatic > Marine > Coastal ...
CTATAAGGGAATCACCTAGCGGTTTTATATACAAAAAAATTACGCACAGTATTTTTTACGAGTTTACACTATAGGGATATAAATACATACATGAGAACAACACACCTATTTGGACACACATGCAATCATGACTTAATTGATCCACACGGGCATAGTTTTAAAACCCTAGACTTTACTAACCCAGACAAGCATGCTTATACATATCATCCCTTTACGGATCTAGGTCACGAAAGCTATTGGATGTGTTGTGATGACTTTAAAGTTAATCTACGGCGAGTTGAATACGCACCTTGGCAAAGTATAATGAATGCTCCGGACTCATTAGAACGTGCTACTACGCTGTGGAACATACTACTAGACTTTGATTGGGATCAGATACCCATAGAGGCACGACTCACTCCAAGGTTCCAGTATTGTAGAGTATGGTATCCGCGATTGTTTAGTAAGTTGTATAGTCTAGAAGCGTATAGAGAAGCGTTAAGTTTACTTCGTACTCGATGATTTTATACACTGTATGTAGTCTTTTAAGAACCCTTTAACACCTTTATTGGACTATATCCAGTGCCTTGTTAGTTCGGGTGTACACTAGCTGTATATTTAATATACTCTGTGAATAAAGGGTTATAAAAAATTTTAAACTGAGCTTCGCTGGTTCTAGGGTTGGTACACTAGCAAATCAATATTCCCAACCTCAATCGTATCCTAGGTTTGCCACAGCACTAACGTCTCCGGGTATCTCATCAGCACACAAGCCCCATGCATTTACACTGTCCATGTCTTGTATAGCACCTTCAAAGTCTAGCCATATGCTTCTGTTGTGTTCTAGGTTGATGCCAGGATAGCACCAAATGAATCCCTTGCTGGTTAGAGTTACTGTATCTTCTTGATGCCAGAACGTGTGTACACCTGCAGTTAGCAATGTGCCCAGTGTTTCTATATCCTTAGCATGACAAAACCAATTCACTTGCATCAACATATCTATGTCTGCAGGCTCTTGTGGCTCGTTGTGTCCTAGGTATAGCTGTCCAGCTACAGTTTGTACATCAACTTCTACTGCACCCACAGCTCTGTATGCGGCTGTTAGGTAGTCAACATGGTTCTCTAGGTCGGGTTTAGCTCCATAACAGTTGCCTCGGTGTGCTATAAACTGTGTCATAACAACAACTCCAAGCGTAAGCGTGTGTCTGTACTGTTCTTTACAGCATGCACATGGCTTACTCCACTGCTGGTTGCGGCACGTATACCCACTGGACTGTCTTCATACACTGTTGTACTGGCTGGATCTGCATTTAATATGTTCATTACAGTTGTAAACATGTGTGGATTAGGCTTGCGTAAGCTCTGTGGAACGAACTCTGCAGTATAAACCACAGTAAAACATGTTAGTTTCATGGCCTGTAGCACACTGTATACGAACTTACTACGTGCATTTGATGCTATAGCCAGCGTATACCGTTCACTTACACGTTGTAATACGTCAGGTAATAGTGGATCCCAACTTAATTCTTCCATGTTAGCATTGGTATGCTGTTGTTTCTGGTCGTATATCAGTTGTTTATTCAGTGGTTTGATACTATAGTCAGCTAGTTTGTTAAGCATATCCACCTTTGTTAGTGTACTTAGGCCTTCTAATTGTTCTTTTAGTGCTTCAGTTAATCGGAATTCACTGTGTTGTTGCTGTACTGCCCACTCAAAACTGGTGTGATGCAGCTGTTTTGCATCTACTATTGTGCCATCCAAGTCTAGTATTATGGTTTGTCTAGGTGCCATCTTGGTTATATCTCTCTAAATCTACCGGAGTTCCTATTGGAATGTAGTTGTTTAAGTACACTGGCCGTATCTTTTCACCGCTTTTGACTGCGGCATTGTACAATGGAGCCAGATAAAACTCATTTAAAACATGTAAATCGTTATCTTTGTAGTAGTTATACGCATCTATAAACACATTACCAGTTCGCCAATAGTAGTGTCCACTGTTTCTATACTCACTAATAGGTTGTTTTTCAGCTACAGCTACTATATAACCCTGATGATCTATACTGCTATAGCTTGATTTAGTATCCCATTCGCTAACATGCTGTACGAATATAGCATTAGCATCAGCTTCAAACGTATTAATGTCGTGTTCCCAATCTAATATAGTATCACAATCTATAATTAACCATGGTTCGTGTTTGTATTCGTTGTTGTTTATAACATGGAACGCACTAGTAGCGGCTCCATTAGTGAAATGATCTATGGTATGTAGTTGTGCATGTTCTACATAGCGTTGTGGATTGTAGATATCTATGTGTTCTTGTTGAAACAATATATGATATCTAGCATCTGGTAACCCTACACTTTCATAACTACGCTGGAACATTGGCATACCGTCTACTTGAATGAATGGTTTATGTACGCTCGTATGGTCGCTGAACCTAGATCCTTTGCCTGCAGCCAATTGTAGTATGTTTATCATTTGTATTCTATTTTATCCTCTGCGCCTACACTGGGTGTCTTGACGCATACTATAGTTGTGGGTTCTAAAAATTCCACATTGCATATCTCGTCTGGGCCATATATAAATATATCATTCGGTCCTAGTACTTCTCCATTCGCAATCATGCTTCCACTTATTATAACGTTATACTCTGTAGCTGTCAACTGGTAATGTGGAACTACTAGTTCGCCTCTAGCGTGATGTTTGATACCCAGCTCGAACTCTTCTGTTTTAATTAGTGCAGGATCAAAGTTACCAAAGATCCATCCGCCCGTAAAGTTTTTTAAGTTATTTGTTTGCATAGTACTATTTATATTCATTATTAGATAAATATATGTATAAACCAAAGGAGACAGTACCATGGCAATAACAAAAGTATATACATTTACAAATGATGACGGTGTTCAATACACTGACGTAGCAGACTGGCTAGCCGCTTACAATCCACCTCAAATAGGTGAGGGTTTCGCAGTTGACGCACCAGTAGGCATTACTTGGGTTTACGCATTAGCGTCAGCTACAAGTGTTACAAGAACAATGACATTCGCAGACCAAGCAACATTTGATGCATGGAATGGCGATGGGGTGACACCAGTTGGTACACCATTTACATTTAATAATGTAACTAAAGCCGCACCAGCGGAATAATAAGGAGAGCATAGAATGGCACAAACACAAACTATTACTATCGCCGGTGTTAAAGGTAACTTTGCTCATGCAAACGGACCATTCATGGCAATAGCAGAAATTATGACAGCTTCATTTCCAGGTAAGGAAGTGCAGTCAAGCATGACGTATATTGGAGAAGCAATAACAGCTGGCACAGTTACACGTGTTGAATCGTTTAATAACACAACTAAGATTTATAAAATTATTAGAACTTGGACTGACGCAGGTTGGACTACGTATGATGATCATAAAGTTAACACAGCCGCAGTTACTGCCGCTATTGAAACTGCAGGTTACACAGTTACTAACCAAAACATCAGCGGTTAATTAATAACCACCTTCGTTTAACTTAACGTGTTCAAAGAATGGCGCCACTCGAAAGTCTGGCGTCAGTCTACCCCTTCTGAAACTGTTTGGACTTGGAATTTGTTCTAGGTTATCAGTATCCCAATTAGCGATCTTAATCCATATACCACTTCTGTTTAGAGGCTTGCCCTCTGCATTTGGATCTAATGGAAACATAAAACTATCTGGTTCTACATCTAGAGTATCTATGATTGGTTTGTTTCTCCAGTGCTGTAAGTAGTCCCAACTAACTCCCATTTGATCAACACACAGTTGCATTAAGTCTTCCAACTTAACATTACCTTCTGCATCATTCATATAGCGTCCTAGTTGACCTACGTTCTTAATACGTACTATAGCGTTAACTACACCTTTAGCTTTTAATAAGTTTAATAAACGGCCTGGAGCTTCTTCGTTTAATCCCTTAACAACTATAGTTCCTGTTTGTAATAATATCTTGTTAGCTATTATAGCATCTAATGCCAACAGCTTCTTTGTAGCACATTCCATTTCGTCTATTGCTAGATACCAATCATCTCTGTCTACTCCATTAAGGCTTAGGTACATATGATTACATCCGTGTGCTTTAAGTTTTTCAGCATAGCCTTTACGTGCTAACCTCAAACCATTTGTTAATAGTATCTGTCTATGCCCCATGTCTTTAATACGTTGACATATCTCTGGCAAGTCATTACGCATAGTAGGCTCTGCACCTATAATACGAATACTAGTTCTAGCTGGAAACCTACTAATAGCATCCAGCATCTTTTCTTTGTCTAGGTCTGGAACATCTCTATTAGGTATGTAACAGTTCTTACACATCATGTTACATCGATGCGTGACATCTATGATTACATCATGAAAGTGATTGTCTTCTGGTTCTAGTTCATAGTAGTTCATATTATCATTCATAACAGTATTTATGTAAGACTAAATACTTGTATGAGAAGAGACTTAAAACAACTCGCACACAAACGTAGACACTATCCAACACACAAATTACTAGGAACTATATCAGTTAATGAACCAGAAACCTTTAATGGAGACCTGCACCTTACACTAGATAACAGAACTAGACATGGGTTAGACTTTGAATATGCTAAACTAAGCAAGTATAATCAAGCTAGTATAGCTGAAGACCAAGAATGGATTGACAGTTTAACTAGCATTACTGGCGAAGTTAATAGATTAAGATGGAGTAAGTTGTGTGCTGAAGAGACATTAGACTGGCATATTGACCCAGCTGACTGGGATAGATTTGTAATTAGTGTTAATGTTAGTAGCATATGTGAACTAAAAACACACAAAGAACTAATTAGTTTCACTATGAACCCAGGCGAAGTTTGGTATTTAAACAGTTGTTGGTCGCATAGAGTGGTAAACAATAACCCAGTTGAACGTATTGCACTACTGGGTAACTTTACCCTCCATGATGTTTAAGGGTTTCTTCTAAACTAAGTTCCTCAAACACTTCATCTATTTCAGTATTAGGATGATCCGCATTTAGAAACGCAAACATACTATATGATTTTGTACTTACTACAGGTGCATATACATCTGTGTACTTAACCATAACATGTTTGATGTTGTCCTTGGCTCCATGTAGGTATACAAACCTGCCATGTTCTGTTCTTTCATTTTCATCACCCAGCTTAAATAAGAACTGTGTCTTGTGTGGAAGTCTATCTAGTAAATCACTGTTTGGATCTATTACATCCATTGCACCCCACTTGCCACCTAACGTTGCAGTTCCATTTAGTTCCATTAGTTTTTTGCTTCTATGGTTAGTTGGATCAAATATAGTAGCAGTTGTGTATAGTCCATCAGCACGACCAGGGTAGTGACTAGCTGTAGCAATACAGAATGGTGAACCTAGACATTGGCCAAAGTATATAACCCTCTTTGTTTTAGGTAAGTACTTCTTAATTAATTCAAATTGCTTCTCTGCTACTGCCTTTGGATCGTTTTCAAATCCAAACTGAAAGGCCTGAGTAGATGGAGTTCGCCAACTAAGTATATTACAATTAGCTTTACGCCAAGTAAGCACGTATGGGTTATACCAATCTGCATAGCTTGATATATCAAACCACCAACCTGCGTCAGTATGATTAATAATAGTTGTTTCACTCATGCTATCTGATATAGCCCAATTGTCTTTGTGTGCAGTAATGTATTTAGGTGCTGGCTTCTGCATCCACGTTTGTACATGTTCTTCAGTATACCATTTCTTATAACTAGTGCGTTCGTGTAGAACATAGTCTAGACTAAGCAAGTCGCCTTGTATAATCCACATCTCATCATTAGTGTTATCTAATTTACGAAGTATAAGTTCGTCTTGTGCTAGTACTAATACAGTTGTGTAACATCTTGCACGTTGTATTATACCGTCTGCTGTTTCCCATAATGTACCTTTGAAAGGACTTGTTATAATTATTATACAGTCCTCTTTAGGAAACACTACTAAATCTTTTATTGCAATGTCGGCCTTCTCAGTTAACAACACACGCTTAATCATTGTGCTAGGTGTTGGTGGTAGTATATCTGAATCTTTTTGTATAGCTTGGAATCTATATTCCCAAAAGGCAAATTCGTTTTTGTATTTAAAATCAATTAGTTTCATAGTTCTACTTGTACTAGTGGGTCATTCATTATAATGTCGTGCCACTGTTTCATTGTTAATTTTTCTAAACAATGTGCATACACAGGTTGTTGACAATAAGAATGTATAGGATCTTTCCATCCTACATAGTCTTGTAAATTATTATCTTTAACAAATGAAGATAATTGCTTATCAAGTATTTTCCTATCCTCTGCTTCACTATGAGTGAACCTGTTTGGTGTGGCGTCTAATATTGTCTCTGTACTTATACTTAGTTGTGGTCTCAGGTTACAATTTTTAACTACTTCTACATCGTTGTCAATTGCAGCATGCCAAAGGGTCTTTCCAATTGTAGCATACCCAACATGTAATGTTACTTCTTTTCTCATAGCTACGGTTGAGTGGCTAAATAATTTTCTTAATTCAGCGTTTATAATTACTCTATCTTTAATATTAAAGTCTCCGATCTGAAACACGCTGTATGCTATTACATTTTTTTTAAATAATACGTTCTCAAGTTCATGTACTAATACATTAACATCATTAAACAAATGTCCTACTGCATGGTCTTTGCTTTTAATTTTAGTTGCCATATGATCAGCTTGAGCTTTTTCTTCTACTATATGAAAGTCTTCATGACAACGATTCAATGTGTCTCTAGTCATCTCTTCTGGTATCACTGGCATCTTGTATCCTAGCTTAACTAATGCAGCCACCGCTGTTCTAAGTTTAGCTTCAACAGTTACTGAATCAGTAAAAGTATTAAAGCTAGTATGTCCTTGTCTAATATGCTTTTTAGAACCTTGTATAAGAGTATACATTATCTTGCCTATATTATTATCTACAAATTCAAAAGTTATTTTTCTTCCTGAAGTAGTTATAAGATTCATTTTCATTTTGGTGGCCTTGCCAACTCCTTTTCTATATTAAGTCCTGCCTTTGTAGTTAAAGGTACAAGCCTTGCTTTTTGTTTCCGTTTGTAGTCCTCGTAATGTCCGTCATGACTGTCCATGTTTTCAAGCTCTGCTTCTTCGGCTTTGCATATCTTATAGAAGTCTGCGTACTCTGGAAATGTCTCATGGAAGTTCTTTCCACGTCTCTTATCGTATTCGTCTATGAACTGAGCAAACCTTGCTCTCTTTAATTTTAATTTAGGATCTTCATGTAGTCCTGTTTCTCTGTTTGCACGTTTGATATGTAATATGCAATCAACAATGTTACGTCTTAGCTTACTACATTCGTGTGCTTCAAACTTATTACTTAGATACCAGTCGTGTGTTCCCATGTTACTATACATGAAGTCTCCGGCTGGTACAAGAAACTTGTTAAGCAACTCTACATCAATAAGACATGGGTCTAAGAATTGTGGCCATCTAACATAAGGTACGTCAATGCCTACACGGTTGTGTGTTCTTGTGTTTTCTTCTCCACGTACTGTATAGTTATCGTGACTGGGCAGTGCTCTATCCACTCCTTCGTCTTCTAACCATTTAAAGAATCCATGATAACTGTACTTTGTTTTAAGTAACAGTACCCATTCTAATAAATCTTTAAAGCTAGTAATACTTAATATATTAAATGCACACATGAATACTACACGTGTGTTGCTAGTGTTGTCTAAGAAGTAATGTATGTTCTTAACAAACGTTTTCCAATCCATACCATCACGTATGTAATCGCATCTGTCGCCTGTAGCTTCAGCACTTGTGTATAGCTCAAACTTCTTAACACAGTTGTTGTCTGTTAGTACTTTAATCTTAGCACAGAATTTCTTCCAAGCACCTGGGCTTGTTGGACATGCATTGCTATTAATAGCAAATTCTAATTTAGGGTTAGGGTTAGCAATAAGGAAGTCAATGACTTTGAATGTATCTTTTATTAGTAACGGCTCACCGCCTGTAATACGAAACGTATGCATATGTTTATATGCTTCTGGAAACCAATTCCAAAATGCTTCAATGTATGGATTGTGATCTCTAGCTAGTATATGTGTTTCGTTATCTACTATGCTATTAAATGGTTGTCCTAAATTCATTATAGGACCTTGCTTTTTTATTTCTTGTTCCCACTTACTACTAAACGGAGGACCACAATAAGCACAAGCAAAGTTGCACGTACGACCAAATGATACTTCTACGTAAGTAGGAAATACAAACTCGTCTCCTTTGAGAGATGATATCTTGTCGTGATGTTCAAAACTAAACGATTCCAAACTTTTAAATACACGATCACTTACACCACCGTTGTCTTCTATGCGCCAACAGAAGTCACACTCAGTAGGACGTTTGCCTGCAAGCATTTCTTTCCGCTTCATCATTTTAAAAATTGTATTGTGTAATGAACCAGCGTCTTCGGTTAGTTCTTTTAATGGGATTGTATGTGCGTGTGGATGGTGACAGCTATGTGTTAGTCCGTTACCCAAGTGCATAGTTACTTGTGTCCACTTAGCTAAACAGAAACCAGGGCCAGTACTGTTGAGTAATGATAGCATGTTCTGTTGATTGGAATCCGACATTGTAATTGATTCATTCGGATCGCGGTCCCACTCAAAGTCAGCTAACTTTTTGCTCATTCAAGAGTGTCCTCAACTTGCTCTTCTTTAATTTGTGCGCCAAGTCTACTTGGGTTAATGTATACTTCTTTAAAGAAGCGTGAACCTTCAACTCCCATGTCTGCTATTTCTAACTCTAATTTAGAACGCAACAAGTATCCAAGCCTGTCGCTTTCGTCTTGTAATGTTTTATAGTTCCATTTCATTCCAGTACGTGGACATAGTTGATCACTGTCAGCTTCAAAGTCTGGTAGTACATGTTCTTCAAAATACTTAGTTAACCAATCAAAGTCTCTAACGTTTCTCCAGTCCCATGACTCTCTATCAATGTTTGTCATATAGCATCCTAGACGTGCGCCGTAAATTGCCCACAGTCCGTTCTCACAATCATCACCAACACTCATCCATGTAAGTAAACGTTTGTAATTTTTATTGTGTACCATTTCTTTAAGGTTCATAGGATCTACAATGTCTCCATCTACTAATCCCATCTTAACACCTTCTCGGAAACCTGCTCTCCATGCTTGTAATGGACTAGCGTTATTCATTACATCACAGTATATGTTATTCATTTGTACATAGTTAATGTTCCAACAGAAGTCTACTTGAGCTCGCTTGTCACCCTTGGGTGCATTCTCATGTGTTTGCATTCCGTATACAACATCCTTAGGCCAACATTTAATCCCACCGTTGCCGTAAACAAGTCCATTGATTGTATTCTTGCCCGCCCAACTAACAACATCAGTTGCACGGATCTTATCCATATCAATTTCTACTCCAAAGAAATCTTCTCTTACAATATTATCTGCGTCTATTGTAATAAATCTATCTGTCTCTGCTAAGTCTGCTGCCGCTTTGTGTGCCGCATCACTTCCAAATACTCCGTGGCTACGCTTGGCCCAAGGTGCTTTGTTTATTAAATCGTTGTAGTTCTCATCAGCGTTTGGTTCATCATAGCTGATAAAAACAATATCAAACTCATTAATGCTAGTCATCTTTGTCATTTAATTCTCCGTTTGTACTTATTGTAACATAGTTATTCTTAAAAATCAATAGCGGATCTTCAGGCCAATCAAAATTAATATTTAGATATGACTGTGATTGTAACAATAAGCCAACTGGTAATTCTATAGCACCTACAAAATTATCCACTGCGCCATCGCATACTACGATTTGTATTTGGTTCTTTCCTTCGAAGTAATACATTTCATCTTCTGTTAACTCACTTGTTATATGAAGACTGTTGTCTACTACGCTAATATTTATGTCTGCATTATCAACGTCACTTGATACTTGAACTAATCTGCTTGTACCTAAGAAGTTTTGATTCTCTTTAACAGTTGCTTGCAGTGTCCATTGGTATTGTTTAAACACTGGCTTAGTGTATAAACTAATTTCATTCCAGTTAACCTTATCAGTTATAGTTGGGTTGAGATCAATAATTTGTTTTCCATTTGAAAACAATGCTAGTGGGTCAACTCCTATGCTGTCTATTAGATAGTCTGGGTCACCTTTCTTTGTGATGTAGATGTCTAGCAGTTTGTTTTCTGATTGTGCTACGGCTGTAATGTCACTAAGGTTCTTAGTAGTTGTGATGTTGCTTCTATTAGCCTGCACCATAACTTTATTATCCTCATAGAATATCTTTACAAATATATCTGACTTAGTTGGGTCGTCAATGGATTCAAACGGTATAAGTTTATTACCCCTTGCTACTAGTTCAAGTGTTGTACTACGCTCGCCAAAGTCCCATCTGTTATTAATGATATCCCATATCATTCCATACTTCTTAATACTAGAAGTACCTTTAATAATACGTTTGCATATAGGATTCCAACAAGGTGCTTCGATTAGTCCAATATCCAATGATTGTGGTGATGTACTAATCTTATGTATCCGACCTGAGTTAGAATCAAACGCTACAAAGTATTTACGCTTGTTGTAAGTAGGATTACTTTTTACTGGTTGCGAGGTATGTGTTTCTGTGTTCATCAAATATTTCTTGTGTAAGGAACTCTTGTTCACCGTAATATAAATTAGTAGAGATAGCAAAGTTTTGTATTTTAATCTTTGCACCTTTACTGGCCCAAGTATTTAAACAGTCCGTCCACTTATCCCATACACCTATGTTGCCGTCTTCTAATGTTACTGGCATGTTTACAATAGTTACAAGGTCTTTGTGTAACAATGGATCATCATGTATGATTACTGTGTTGAGTAGACTATGTATAATGTCTGGACTAAACTGTGATGGTTTATGTACTTCCGAAAAGTAATGTGCATATACTTCTCTCCAGTTTTGCATAAACACATCTGCTAGTTTAAAGTAAGCTAGTGCAATGTCAGTGTCGTGTTTAAAGTAATACATGCTAGAGTATACTTTAGTTAATTTATAATTTATTTCTAATACGTTTGCGTTCTTATTTACTAACGGAGCACCCTTGAAGTTAGTTGCCCTGTTAAAGAAGCAAATGTCTTTCTGGTCTATTAAGTAGTCCCATGTACTATCGTGATTCTCTTTTACTAAGCTAGCACAGTCAACTACCATAGTATGTACATATGGTGTACACCAATATAGTTGCCACTCGTTAGCTCTAGTTGTCTCACTAAATCCATAAGGTAGCTCTATAAGATAATCAAACACTTCGTGAAAGTGTTCTGGTATTCTGTCTGTGTAGTTAGTTACTAACGAAACGCTTGCTTTTTTATTTTGTAATTTAATACTGTACGCCAATGCTGTAGCTTGTTCATATTCAAAATCTTGCATTGCTACAATTACGTAGCCTCTGTCTTCAGGTTCTTTAATCATTAAACTTCTCCTGTAACTCAGCTATTACTCTACCAAGCGATCGTTTATTCATAACATGTACGTCCTGTTTGCCTTGTCTTACTAATATATTCTTCCATTGTTCCTTTTGGCAATGTGCTATAAATACCCAATCAGTTAATGTAGGAGTCTCAATGATATCATCCTTCTGACTCATATTAACTAATGCTGTTCCATCAAAGTTTCCAATTGGTGATTCAGCATCTTGCATGCCTCCAAGTATATGTACAGCAATGCTCACGCAATAGTCTGTGCGGAATAACTTACCTGGAAAGTTATAAAGGTATTGATAGAATTCATAGTTGGCTGCAACGTGTGCCCATGTATCAAAAAATAATTTACTCTCGTCACTACGATCAAAGTATACAACAGTACTCCACCACATCTTAATACCCGACTCGTATAAGAATCGTTCGCGTTCTGCTGGCAGTTCGTTACGTAGTGTTGTTGCGTTGTCAAACATACAAACGTTGTGTTCTGTTTGATCAAAGTATTGTAATAAGTAATCTGTCTTAACAATATAGTCAATGTCTAATAATAATGTTTGTTCAAATGGACTGTACTCAAATATCTTATGTTTGTTACTGTTATTAAATTGTGCAGTAAACTCTGTCCATGGACTATCAAAGTGCCGTCTGTTGTTAGTTTTCATTTCATCATTAGTAACTACAATATAATCAAACGTTGCTTCAATTATATCCTTGTCCTGACTTTGTTCAAGCCAAGCTTCTGATCCTTCGTCTGTAATTAAACACACGGGTAGTTTTAAAAACTTCTTAACATACTGGCCAGCAAACAATGCAATCTTAACATAGTCTATCTGGTCATTGTTGTAAGCGAAAAAACATACACCTTTCTGATCACTGTATTCAAACATTACCAGTCCATTACTTTTTTAATGTTCCTAGCTTTCTTAAGCTTCTCATTTTCAATATCATATTCTGTTGTTGCACTTGTGTATGCATCAAGTAGCTTAGTCATTAATTCTTTTAAACTTTTTACATTGATAGGATTTTGTTTGCTATCAATTACAATCGAGTCTTTGCGTTCTAAGTCTATTAATGTTTTTACAAACGCAATTGTTTCGTGGTCGGCTAAGAACACTCCGCCTAAGTAATGCACAATTTGTAACTGTGCTACTCTGTTTTTAATGTTTCTTTTTTGATTGTTTATTGTTAAAGCATAGTTACTGAACTCTAATGCTTTAGATAATCTCTCGTCCATAGTTTTCTCCTTTAAGTGAATGTACGATAAATGTTACTTTATCGTACATTCTATTTGTTTGTCTAATCTTCTACTCTGCTTTGTAGATACTTTAATAGTACGCCATATGCTGGCAAGAAGATAATAAGCCCTACTGCAATTTTTAGTACAACCTGTGAGCCTGCGATTTCTATCCAGTTCGCTGCCATGTACTCGTCTGCTGAGTTGCTGAATGCCACCCAAAAGAATGTATACGTATCAATTATATTTGCTGCCACTGTAGAAACTGCTGGTGCAATCCACCACATCTTTGAGAATCCTTCTCTGATGTATTGAAATACATAGACGTCAAGTAGTGTACCTACTGCATATGCAGATGCACTTGCTAAACCAATTCTAAGAGCAACACTAGTTGGTGCTCCTTCTAGCATTACTACTGCAATAGATCCAATAATTGCTAACGGGTATGCCGCTAAAATTGTTGAACGTGCAATATTTTTGCCTAGCATTCTTACTGTTAAGTCGGTTGCGAGTACAACTAATGGGAAAGTAAATGCTGCCCATGTTAGTTTTACTCCAAACATTTCCACTGGAATGGAAACTAGTGCGTTAGATATAACAACAATCACAACATGCAGTAATGCAAGTTTAATCATCATAGCTTTATCGACGCCTTCTAATAGTCTTGAAATCATATTAGTTCTCCTGATAAATTATATATAATTATATATGTATATAATATACTATTTACCAGAGTTTGTCAAGCTGATTTTGGGATTTGTTTACTAGTCTTTGGTATATGAATAAGGATTGTTTGCATCGCCGGTGCTAGTCCAGCCTGTATTTGGAGATGCGTTCCAATCAAGTTGTACGCCACTTGCAACATCAACTGGTGCCCACGCTACTGCTTCTGAAATTACAGGAGCATTACGTTGTGCAAATCGTGTTACAGTTGCACCTACTGTCATTGATGCTTCGTTACCATCACCATTTGTTGGAGCTTGTGTTGGTCTACTCCATCCTGAGTATAGTTTAATAGGTTGTGTTATAGCAAATGTATCGTCTACATCTTCCACTAGTATTACTTTCACGTACACATTGAATGTTCCGCCTACTTCATCTGCTTTCATTTGGAATCTAATACGTCTACTGTTGTATTCACTGTACACATATACATAAGCGTTTCCATATTCACCTGAAGAGAATCTAAATACTCCTGCATCAAATATAGTATTAAAGTCTCCACCATGCACAATTCCATTGTAGAAGCCTGTTGCCGCTACTGTACTAGTTGTTAATACATCATAAGCATCGTCTGCAACTATCTTACATTGCTCTGCTCCTATACGTATGCTATCGAATCTGTTAAAGATTTGTCTCCATACGTCTTGTCCTGCTGCTCCACCTGCATCCATCTCAAGTTCTAAACTTAGCTCGCCACCACTATTAAAAAAGTGCCTTGCTTCGTTGTAGTCTGTAAATGCAAACTTATGAACAATCTCTAAGTCTTGATTCCAAGATTGTGTATTAGTTGAAATTAATACATCCTTATCCCATTCTGCCCAGTCTACTTTGTACTTGTTAGATTCAATTATAGAAATCTTAGTTACTACGTCATTATAGTTAACTGGTGAGATTGGGTCTGGGTGGTTCGCTGCTATCTTAGGAAGTAGCAGAGTTGGATTATCTTCTGTATGATACTGTCCAGCATTAACTTGTGTTATAGCTTGATTAAAAGAAAGTCCTGTAATAAGCGAACCAATATTAATTGCTGGGTTAATGACTGCAGACGTTTGTCCCCAGCCATATCTTCTGTTGTCTGATGTACTGCTATGATTGGAGTCATAACTAAAGCTCCCGCCCGTCCACAATTCGTTAAAATATGTAACAAGGTTATTCAGTTCTAGAGCATAAATCTTATTGCCCGTTAGTACTTGTGCCGGTTTGGAAGCTAATGCCATTTTACTTTACTCCAACTATAACTTCTATTACGCCCGCTTCTAAAGAATTCTTTGATTCTAATGCACGGCCTATAACATGTCTCCAATTAATTTCATGACCCATTTCACTTCTTCCGTGTCCTGGTGTATCACTACTAATAATTCTGTCACCCTTTGTAATTGGTCCAACTACTTTACAAGGAACTCTTCCAAGTAATGCAACCGCTGTTGTAATTCCCTCTGCCATTGAGTTCATCAATAATGCTGGGTCTGTTGTTACAACTCCTATTACTTTAGGATCTTTCTCATGTACTGTTTCTGTAACTTCGTGGTCACCTATTACGCCATCGCCTGACGCTATCATTATTACAGTGCCTGCACCGTATGTTACGTCTGATGTATAGTTCTCTGCAACGTCTGCAAATTGTGCATGCGTAGCAGTACCATGAAACTTCATTGCTGAAGCTGTTACTGTGTTTAAGTTGATACCTGCATTAATTGTTGTTGTTCCTGTACCTGCTCCGCTGTCTGAGAAGTAAGGTATGTAATCAGTTTCAGTTGACTTTAATGCAAATGCTGTTGCATTTGAACTAACCATTGAGACTGGTATTCCGTTTGCTCTGCTAACTGCCACGTTATGGACAACATCAGCTGTGTCTGTTACTTGAACAAAACCACTGCCAGCATCTAAGCCTAGCCATGTAGTATTGTATCTTACGTATAGTATTTTGGTACTTGGCTTCCACCATAACTGACCTTCGATTGGATTAGTTGGAGCAGTTTCGCTTGCAAAATTCTCTAATAAACTAACAGAGTTTTGTGCAATTGCTTCACCGTAACCAATATAATCCTTACCTACTAGACGCAGACTTGTTTGTGTGTTTAGCGTATCGTCAGCTACTGTAATTGACGTTCCGTTTTTTGTAATCGTATATGCCATTGTTTAAACTCCTGCTCTAATTCTTAGAGTATATAGTATCTCTAATTTTCTATTTTTACTTTTTTGAATAGGATGAAATATTAAATGCGTTAAGAAGTTACCTGATTCTGTTACTAATGCAATCTCATCAAATACAAACTCGCCTGCTGTCTCATAATTACTAGCTGTATCCAAGTTACTTGCATCAGCTGGGTAGTTATAATCTAAAATTACTTTGCATGCTAAATCTGTATACGGTTCGTTTGCCGCATCCATAACTGTATGCTCTGTGATAGGTACTTGTAAATGTACGCCACCGTTTGCATTATCAAGGCTTGCGTTATACAACGCTCCACTTCCGCCTGCGACTTTAGCTTCTTTATATGTAATGTTTCCACTTGCATCAATGGTTGAACCACCAAATCCAAATGCTAACTTACTAATAACTGAGCTATTGCCATTAACATCAGTCTTATTAGCTAACGAATTAGCTAGTGCTAACGCAAAGTTTTGAAAGTTAATTGCGTTATATTTGTTAAGCAGAGTCTCATTAGTATCAACATCTCTGATGATTACATGACCTTCTACGTTAACTACTGATGTTTCATTCAATGTTTTCATATGCCTATTCCTTATACACTATTTATGCCGGAGCATTATCTAATGTTATAATTGTATTCCCTTGCTAATTGCCGACAACTCTGCTGCCGCTGTTGAGCTAGGACTATTCAATATCGTACTACCTACTACATTATATTGTAATGTTGCAGGGCTGTTAGTGTATGTAAGTTGGTTAGTATCTACTTGTGTAATAGAGTCTCCTAACGCACCTACCGCTCTAAATGTGTTGTTAACGTTTCTAGCTATAACTGTTACTGTAGTTGCATCAACTTTAGTATATGTAATCAGTTCGCCGTTAATATATAATGTACCTGTTGCTGTAATGCCAGCAGTACTAGTTACTATTATTTTAGTATCATTAAGTCCAAGTTCAGAAGCTAACGTTGTTTCCTTAGCACTTGCTAATGCATACGCAATAACGTTGCCTGTGTTGTCTTGTAAATGTACAAACGTTCTTGTGTTAGTATCGTATGTGCTTCCACTTGTATTTGTTTGTACTGCTATGCTTAATGATTCTGTTACACTTGCTTTAACCTTTTCAGTAGTAGCAAAACTATTAATAGTAGAGCTTATCTTAGTATGGAAAGGTTTAACATCTTGTATGTAACCAGTTATGTTATGAATTTTATTTCTCTTATACTTTCTAGCCGTTGTGTTAAACTCGCTAGCAATCTCAACTTTAATATAAGTTGTCTTTCTAATCCAGTTAGTTTGAGGTAATGAACTTAACACATAGTCAACAACACCAAAGAATAATTTATTCATCTTAAGTTTGTTTCTACCTATGAAGATGTCTTCGTCTAATGCTGTTATTAATGTCTGCCAATACTCTGCAACGTTGTCAACATCCCACTTGCCGCTATCCCAATATCCGCCTTTGATAACAGTTCCGTTTGCTGTTGTACGTGTGCCTTCGGCGCTCTTGTCATATCCCATTTCAGGACATAAGTCTGCTACGCTAAATTCAATACTACTATTCTTTTTAAGAACTAGTACCCATTCGGCCTTCTCATCATTATACGCATAAATTTCACTTCTGTCAAGGTCTGCTTCAACATTAAACAATTTAATTTTCACTACCTTATGAAAGTCTCTGTCTATGTTTATTAAGTCTGCAACACTTGTGGCAGTTGTTGTGTAATTAAATGTACCATTGTATCTAGTTGGCTTATGATCAATCCACTTCCATAACGTTGTAGGGAAGTTGTTTGCAACTAATGTTCTGTCCCACTTGTTAGTATACGCATCATCTACTAATACTGATCTAAGTTCATAGTTAATAGCTTCAGCTGTATTTCTTCTACCTTCGTTTATGTTGTTAAACCAAGACTGTCCAATGTCAAGACTGTCGCCGTATTTGTTAAATTTGTGTAGCGTGTTGAATGGGATTCTAGCCTTAACACTATTCCATCCAGCCAAGCTGTACTTCATTCCTTGTATATAATATCCAGGAATATTATCATAACCTTTAGCAATTAATGTCCACTCGTTGTGTGACTTAAACTTGTTAGGTGCTTTATTAATTTGTAGTACTGTACTCTTATTGTCTACGTAATAAGATATATTGTCTACAATAAATTCATTTGCTGTTAGTGCAGCGAACCAACTTACACCGTTAGTTGATGGGCTTCTAATAATATTAGCAACATCAAATGCTGATAGTGTTCTTTCGTCTTGCACTGTTGTTTTGTTCTTAACCCAGTAATAATAAACATCATCATTTGATCCGTTTGCTGAGTTAAACTGTGTAGTTAGTGTGTAATGATATACTAGTTCTGCAGTAAGTTTATCGTATACTGCGTAAGCCTCACCTGTTGCAGGTACGCCGTAAATCTCTTTACCAAACAATACAGACTCTGCATAGTCGTCTGGTGCTACTGAAGATTTAATCCATTCCCATACTACAATTTCTGATCCAGGATATAACTCTCCCCACTTGGAAACTCTATACTCTAGACCTCCCTGATCGTAATCATAATATCTAGCTTTACTAGTGTCCCACCATCTTGTTCCTAATTGTTCTGTACCCCAAGCATTATTATCGTCTACTGATTGTCCTGTGTCAGATGATGTATTATAAATTGCGTTGTCTGATACATTTATAATATCTACATTCTGTTTAGCAATACCCGGTATAATATGTCTTAAAGGATCAAACGATTCTAATATGATATTAGATTTATTCTTTTTATAATTATATACAGTAATATTATCTATGTCTTTATTAGTAGGTCTGCTTAGTGTCTGTCTCTTAGCTGTCACTGTACTTCCTGTGATGTTACTTACATAAGTTCCTAATACACTTGCATTGCTGTCTTCGTATATAAGTGTCTTAGCTGGTAAGTTCCATGAAGCAAGTGCAATTGCAGATGCTCGTTGTACTTCATCTGTAAATCTTGTTGTAACTAATGGCATGATTGATACTGCGTTACCGCACATCTCAATAAACTCGTCTATGTAAAATACTGTATCTAGTGTGCCTACTTTTGTTACTTTGTGAATACCATCTATGTTAGGAGTAGTAGTTGTGTTTAGTAACTGCACAAAGTCTCCTACTTGTAATCCGTGTGCTACGTTAGTAGTAACCTCTGCATCGTTTCCATCTAATGTTGATGTACCTGCACAAATTCCACAACCGTCTGTTGCTGTAGTATATGAATACAATGGTGCTGGTCTTTGCGTAACTTGTAAAACATTCCAACCAAAGAACTTAGTAGTTATAGATCCTCTTGACGCTACTTCAAATGCACTATCGTCTGTAACTAGTATGTTGTATAATGCGTTGTCAGATGTTTGTGCTGTAGATCCAAAGTCGGTTACATCAAATGTGTTAACTACTCCACCGTCTGTTGCTATTTTAGTTCCTGTGTCAAAACCTGCTAGCGTGTTGAAAGTAGTGTCACCTAATGTAAGTGATGTTCCTGTTGAACTAATTATTATGTTGTTACCAACAGTTGCTATTGTTACTTCTGTATTTCCTGCCGCTGTAATTGCTGCCTGTATCAATGTAACTGCATCACTTCTAACAGTTGGTACAGCAATAGTTGAAGTTGTTGCTGAGTAAGTTGTATTTAATCCCACAGTAGTTCTAGCTGTACCTGCTACTGCTAATGTTACACCTGTGCTTACTAATTTTAATTTGTTGGCAACGTTACTTGCTGTAACGTTAACTAATGCTGATGTTGCATTAATCTGTGCTACAATCTCAGTAATGTTTAATTGTGCTGGCTGTAGTTGTAACTCGACTGGTACTGCAATAGTGTGTCCGCCAGTTGCAAATCCTAGTGCCGCATTGCTTGCCGCTGGTGCTATTATTAATACATCACCTACGCCTCCAGCATATGCTATTTCTAATACATTACTTGCTGTAACTAATGAAGATGTAACACCTGTTACACCGGCTGCATTAATAGCATCTCTAATTCCAGTTGTTGTTATACCAACTGTTACATGTGTTAATGTAATTACAATAGCTTGTCCGGCTGTTGGTGCTGTAGTGAATGTTATATTTTGTCCACTAAGCGTGTATGCTGTTGTTGCTGTTCCATTAACGGTAACCGAAGCTATGCTAAATGTACTTCCACTTAATGCTTGTGCAATTGTAAACGTAGCTTGTAGAACTGGATTAAGTGCAGTTCCATTGTTTACACCTGTAAAGTTTTCAATTACGTTTGCTGGTGTTGAACCAAAGCTAATTGCTGTGCCATTAATTGTAATGCCTTGTCCAGTTACATCTGCAAATGCAACGTTACCTAAAGTTGAACGCTGTATTGCTGGGCCTGTAACTACTTGAACGTTTGCAGTTTTACTAAAGCCAATGTTAATGTTATCAATTACTAATGTTTCGCTTGGCAAAAATGTAGGACTAGTTGCTGTACCATTTGCAATTATTGGTTGGTACTCAGTTGATGTGTTATTAAATGTTACCGAAGTACCTGCTATTTCTGCTATAGTTCCGTGTGGGAAGTCTGCTCGTGATGCTCTACTTGTTTCCAATATAGTGGCTGTTGTTTCTGTTAAGCCTGTAAAGTTCACACTACATTTCCAAAGCTGTCCTTGGTGTCTTACTTGCTCACCTTTTTTATAACTTGTATAATTATTCCAAGTAGGTACGAGTGCGTAAGGCTCTGTCTTCTCAAACACAGATGAAATATCATCTGCGGATAGTATTCTATATTTAACTTCGTGGTCTAACGCGGCGCCGCCTGTTAGTATAAAGTTCCAATCATATGTAAAGTCTTTTGTGTCAAAAGTTATTGCTTTGTTATTAATAATACGCTCTGGTGCTGTGTATGTTACTCCAGCCTTCGCGCCGCCTGCTGGTGTATCTTGTGTAGAGATACATTGTGGCGATGCAACTAAATCTGAAGAACGTAATTCTATTTCTAATACTTCTTCTAAGTCATTATTTCCTAATTCACTTTGTCTAAACATGTACTGATCATATGCGTTCAGTTTTGTAATGCCTTCGTCAACTATTGATGCTCTATTAAATCTATCAATTGATGCTGTAGTACCTTGTTGCTTAATTGATCCTTGATGGAACTTAGTAAGTACATTCTTATTAATACCTAATCCATCTGCCCATGTCTTATTAACATTTCCTATTGCAAGATCCTTTGATTGAGTAAACGCACCATTAAATGAATCCACATCTGTTCTATACATGTCGTCAATGCTTTGTACTGCACTATCAAAGTTTTCTACAATATGATCATCAAACACTAAGTAGCCAGGAGCAGTTTTAGTTCCGTTCCAATTAGCTGTTCGTTGTCCTCTTAGCACTAAACGCTTTTGTGTTTGGTTTAACACGTCATCATATATTGCAACGCCTAGTTTAGTTTTATTTTCAAATATCATAACATGATCATACTCAAGTACTGCACTAGTAATGCTACCTATGAACTCTGCATTCTTAGTAGCTACTGTAACAAGTCCTTTAGATCTGTTAACACTTAGGTCGCTGTCTTGTAATGTTTTGTTGAACATTGTTAATACATCGTTACCATTGGAAGTTAGTTTGTTGTATGGATATACAGTACCGTATAAAGTTTTAAACGATATTGTTCTACCTATCTGTAAAACAAATGTATCTGTGTTGTCTGCTGTAAGAGCCCAGTTAACAAAGTCTGATGCTGAACTATCTCCATCAAATTCTAATGTGTATCCAAATTTTGTTAGTAAACTAAAGTATCCTCTAACAAAGTTATAAACATCTTGCATCTTCTCAACGGCTGCACCGTATTCAATTGTGCTAGCTGTTGTTACAAATTTATTATATCTTCTAACTGTTGAGCCTTGTACTGTTACTAATTCATAATCAGTAGTATCTGCAATGTTAGGTTCAAAAAAGTTAAACTCTTGTTTGTTGTTACTTAATCCAGAAAGAGTAAATCCTGTTAAAGTCTTTGTAATAAAAATTGCACTAGCTGTTACTAATCTAGTTGGTCTGCCTTGATACATATCAATTGTAAAGTCAGCCTTGCCAAATTCAAAGTCGCCTGTTAAACTACTTTCTGCAAACACTTCAAGCAATTCTTTACTACTAAAGCCACCTAACTTTTCGTGTAGCTTAGTATCTAGGTTTGTATATAACTGTCCTTGTGACAAATTACTATTTTGATTTCTTAGTATAAAGTTATACTGTGCCTGTGAAAGACCGTTAGCTACGTATCCAATTCTACCTGTTGTAATTTTAAAATCTATTCCTGCAATATTGGATGCTCCACCTGAGTAAGAAACTATTGGGCTTCCAGTAAACTTCACGCCTCTGTTTGTAAGACTTAATGCACTAACCTTGCTAGATGCATTTAGTTTAAAGTTTGTTGTAGCTGTTGTGCTTCCAAAGTCATCAAGTACTATAAAGCTCTCAGTTGCTGATACTGTTGTTGGTGATGCTTGTACTTCAATATTAATAATTGAATTACCATACGTGTTGCCAGGTACTTTATAAGACTTACTACTTCCAAATCTACCTGCGTTCTGAATTCCTGCATAGCCATTGTTGTGTATGCCTGGTTGGAAGAATGCACTCCAAGCTCTAGCAGGATTTAATTTTATAATAGCATCAACGCCTGCGGCTTGTCCTTGTGGAGATACTCTCCATTCGTATTCCTCTGAACTCCAATCGCCAAACTTAAATGCAGATGATGCATCAACGTTTGCCGGAGTACCAATTACTGTTGTTAAATCTTCTAATGTACCTGAACCTGTTACTGGTGATTTAGTTGCAAAGTCCCAATGTGGTCTTGCAAATACTATATCATGTGTAGGTGTTCCTGAAGGATCACTTACTAGTCCATTCTTTAATGCACTTAGTAACGCTGTACGTTTTGAACCAGTTACCCAGCTATAGTTTGCATCCCACCATGTTGGCTTAAATGAATGCCCTAGCATATGCCAAGGAGTTAAGTCAGGTGTTGCTGTTCCAAACAAATGAACATACACACCTTTATAGTGTCCTGGTGTTGCATTTGAATAGTTAAATCCTAATGGTATAGTACTGTAGTTCCATGTTGTGTTATCGTTGGCTACATATTGGTTTGCTTGGTTAAGAGAACCTTTTTGTTTCAGCTCTGCCCAATGCTTAAAATGTTTTTCTAAATAATTGTTTAACAGCTCTAACGAATACCAAGTAGCTGACGCTTGTGTTGGTAAGAAGTTATAGTATGATGATGTGTTAGTATTATCGTATGTTGTATCTTCTTTAACTAGTCCAGCATACACACGTGTTTCTAATTCAAACAGTGCCGCATTAACTGGGTCAAACAAACTTGAGTTATTTGGATTAGTTAAATCTGCGTTAGCTTTTAATACTATCTCTACACCATCATGTGTATACAATATATTATTTGATACTACCGGCTGTGTTCCATATGCTAATCCTAGCTTAACCAAACTAGCAGGTACATAACACTCACTGTCCATTTGATTGTATACTACTTCTAGTACAGGTGTTACAGTTGTGTTATATGTAAGCAATATAGTAATTGCATTACCTAGCTGTGTGTAATCAATATCTTTTCTTAAAATTCTTTTATATGTGTTAGTACCATCTGACTCAGTTAGGTAAACATACACGTGGTCTCTAATATTAACGTCACCGTTAAAAGTCCACTTAGTTTCAAATTCTTTAACTGATGTATCTGTAATAGTAAATGTTTGTAATGCATCTTCACTATTAAACAACATATTAGAATCGCTGTGTAGCTTGCTTGTTCGTTTGTTTCTCAACAATGCAGTTAGCGTAGCTGTTGTTAATTCTTGTACTGATGGATAAGCAGTTACTGAGTATAAACGTTTTGCTTGTGCTTTGAATCTTTCTCTAAACGCATCCCAATCACCAGCTTGTTCAATAAGAGATCCTGTAACATCTAGTTTCTCATCTGAATAACATATGTCATTCATTACTGCAATGTCATCATGTAGGAACAAAGTTCCGCCTGTGCTTCTGTTGTGTGTAATTGATCCGTAGTTATTCTCACCAAATGTATTTCTATCAAACGATGGATTGGCATTTAGTTTATCTGCCCAATGATCTATTGTTTCACTTATTGTAAATGTTTTAATTACTTTGTTGTGTACGTTATGCTGTGTTACTTGTGGGTAACTATAATTCTTTACGTTGTTGTTTTGCTTGTTACTGTTCCATGTAAAATCAACTAAGTCGTCTGCAGTTAATGCAGTTTCGTCAATAGTAATACTAGAGCCTGTTACTGTAACTAATGCATCCTTAATACGTTTACCATTTAATGTAATATCAAAATAGTTAGCGTCCCACTCATTAGAGATATTAAATGATCCTATTCTACTAGATCCTGCTCTAACATCAAATGTGCCGCCTATGCTTGATGAACCTGTTTCAATCTTTACAACATCGCCGAAGCGTTGTATTGTTATATCTGGATTGTTTGCATGACTTGGGTTTGCTTCAATGTCAATGCCTCCTGGTGCTATAAACGTAAGTGCGTCTGTTGTTGAATTAACAAACTTAATTATATGAGAATATCCTATGTTATATTCACGTGTACCAGTAAATGTAATTGCAGTTCCGTCTGAAACGTTTCTTCTTGTTACAGCTAGCTTACCAGCAATGTGATGTACATTAAATTCTTCTTGATGTGGTCTCCATTTTCCATGACCATATGGAATAACTAAATCAGTATCAGGATTTGTAATTTTATACTGTACTGTTTCTTTTGCGCCAAAGTTAAGATCTGATTTATTATAAACACCTTCAAGAACATTTCGTTTCTTATATAAACTATATCCTGTAAGGTTCTGATGATAATCTAACTTTGCATTTTCTGCTTGTGTGAAGTTAGCTTTATATCTAGTTGTTAGTATAAAGTTTTGAAATTGATACTCAGCACCTTTTAAAGAATCCTTATAACTTAATTTCATTCCAAGCTCAGTATCAACTGCACCCTTGCCTGGCTTATATCCAAATATCTTCTCGCCTTTAAAGTTAGTACCAGCAATGTCGCTTAGTAATTTACCTGTATGATCATAAAACTTATAAAGTGGATATTGGTTGATCTTTGTCTTCTGTTGTGCTAAAGTAATAGTACTGTTAGTATAATACACATCTGCATTAACCCAAGCACTTAATGTATTATCAAGTACAGCTTTAATTGTCATTGTATTATTTTCAGCAAGCGTAACACTTGTTGGTGTTGCTGCCTGTGTATATACTTTTGTATCTGAGTTGTCAACGTATACGTATGTTGAGCCAACTGGAATAGCAGATAACACATCACCTGTCTTAACACCAAAGTCTATTGTGCCAAGGCTTACAGGATTAACATGTCTTGCATGGTTCCATAAATCTATTCTTGCTGTGTATTCTATAATAGGTCTTATTGCTTTTCTTTTAGTAGTAATTATATTATCAAAGTTTTGGAAAGGCATAATGCTTTTTAATTTATTAATTGCACTGATGTTAACCCAATGGTTTGCTCTACTCCATGCTGTGTTAAACACGTCATGTTTCTCAATAAGTAAATAATCTTTTAATGGTTCTACTGGTAACATCCAATCCCACATAGCAGTATCAAATGTTTCTGCTCTTGCTATCATTGCACGTTCAGCTAGTGTTGCGTCAGACGCAATAGCAAGTGTGTACTTGTCATTAACACTATCATATGTTGCTACTATTACTTTCTTAATACTAAGATTGCCAGTAGTAGCATCACGTTTAGTTACGTAAATAGATTCTGAGTCATCGAGAGTTGCATCAACCCATCCTGTTCCTGTGAACTTAACTAACACGTTTTCATTATACAATGACTTATTAGATTCTACATCTTCAAATATAAAGCCATCAAAAACCGGTAACCTATCTGCTATAGGATCTGCATTATATGCAGTAAGTAATGCTCCGTAATTTCTTTTTCCAAACGGTGCCAGCCAGTATTTGTTATTTGTATTAGGTGTAACAGAATGTACTTTGCTGTTATCCCAAATACCATCATTGGCTTGTGTATGTTTTGTAACACTGTTATAAACTCTTATTTGATTAAAATCAATATAAAGTTCAAACCTATGTTCACCGTTTCCTTCACCTGTACCTAATACAATATATGTACTTCCTCTACATGCTACATCGTAGCCTGAGCCAACAAACTTAATTAACATATTATTTTCTAATACAATTGTATTAGTGTCATCTACTAATGTATATACATTGGTATTTTGAATATCAGTTAATGGATTCTTGCTTGTGCCTGTGTAGATACTAGTATAAATTGGAAGCTCTTCAACCCAATAGTAATTATTAAAGTTAATAAACTTATCAATATTAAAAGGCGGGTTATAAGAAAATGCATTAGACGAGTATGCTGAGTTATAGTTGTACTCATTAAAGTTTGCATTCAACGAGTGTACTACATCGTCATATGTAATCTTGTTTGTTATAGCTCCAGTGTTATCATAAGATATAATACCAGGCGTTAATGAAGTTGATTTTCTTAGTTTAACTTCTGTAACTGGGTCAACATATGAGTCATGTGCTTGAGCTTCTGAGCCATGTCTACTACCTATGTATCCATCAACTTGGTCCAATGGTCCTTTTGAAACCATTTGATCTAATGTACTATCAAGCCAACTATTATTTAATTCAGTTTGGAATACTTGAGGTAAAAACTTCTTTGTTTTGATACTGCGGACCTTTGATGAACCTGCTTTTTTATTCGCCATTTAATTATGTTCCTGCTCTAATATTTTCGTCTGTGATGTTTTGAATAATATCAATATCGTTAACTGTTACGTCTGCTATAATAAGTTCGTCTAGCTCTGGTGTGTACTCAAACAAATCACCAAACGTTGTTCCTGTGCCTTGCGGTACAATAACAAAACTACTTAGCACACCTACAAGTTGCTTGTGTACGTAAGCCGCTAATTCTGTAAAGTAAAAAGTTTCTCCAAAGTCCCAAACACTTGAACTAAAGAATTCATCTATAGCTTTAACTGTTCTTGTTTTCATATCACTGTCTGTTACATTACATCCAACAACTTTAATTATTCTAAACTTTGCTTTTAATTCTGCTGATGCCTTGGCTCCAAATATTGGTTTATACTTAACTGGTTTAAACACAATCGTGTCACTCATTGCTTTCTTTTCTCCAGTAGCTGAAAACTGTGTTCCAAGTTCGTAGCTAGTAGGAGGCTTAGGCATTATAGCTAGCGTTCCTTTTAACCAATTTTTATAACTAGTATCATATGATGTTGTTAGTGCGTATACATCAATAATATTTGTAAAGCTAGGATCAACTACTTGATTGTCTGACGCAATATGTTGCCAGTCAAAGTTTAAACTACTTCTGCCATCGTAATCAACAGTATTAATTTTTACGCTGTTAAGTCCAACCGTCTCAAAAAATATATCTGGGTTATCTGGCCTACTATCAGCATTGCTATCTATAAGAGATAGTCTGTAATTATTATCAGTAGCAGTATCATAACCATATACATAAAAATCACCAATGTCAACAATATCATTTCCATCTACGCCAATAGCAGTAATTTTATCACGTGTAGCTTTTTTAGTATAAGAACTAATTTCATATTCGTTCTGTATGTTTCCTAAACGTACTGTAGCACTTGTAAAATTAAATCTTAATGTTCTAATGTAGATATCAAATGATGATCCGGTAAACTTGAAATTTAGAATCCAACTATCATCTGCTAAACTAAATGTTGTAGGATAAGCTACTGTTGGTACTACCGCTGTGCCTGTGGCTCCAATAATATCCCAACTCTTATTCTTGTAATTATATTTTATACTAAAGTCACGCTGTGACTCTAAGTAATATTTAATAACATCTTTTTCTCTTTTAATAAATCTTCTCGACAAGCCAGGGTATACAACATTAACTGTTGAACCATTTGGAATGTCAGTATCTAATATAATAGCACCTGTTCCATCTGTACGCTTACCTGTTGGAGCACCAACTGTTGTTTCCATACCTAAGCCGTTTGCAAAAATATCTACTACCTTAGCCCATTTGGTTTTACTGTTGCTTGTAAATTTAATTAAAGCACCTGGTGTAATGTATTTCATGTATGTACTTGCTGTTGAACCAACACGTGCTATTTGAGTTGAAGTGTCTGTAATGTAACCAGTTAGTATTCCACTAGTTGATTCACTTGGGCTTTGCCAAACAAATGAATCTGGTGTGTAAGATTCTTCTCCTCTTAACGCTTCAAATGCTGTTTTATATTTTGTATAATATAAGTTAATAAATTCGTCATTGTCTAAAATATGTTTAACATGTTTCTCAAATGTTTGTGTAGAAGAGTCTGTTGCATTACTAGCAGTAGACATAACTTTTTCTGATGCATATATTGTAGCATCTTTTCCACTTAGAAATAAATCTGAGTATGTACCTGTTGGGTCTGTAAACTTTGAATATCTACTATGTCCACTAAATGTTCTGTTAACACTCTTAAGTTTAAGGATGCCGCCTTGTTGACTAGATAACAATGTGTTATAGTCTTGGGCTGTAATCATTCTATCTTGACTAGCATAATTTTTAGGAGCATTTTCTCTAACGCTATCCATTGTCTCACTTGATGTTGCATTAACAATTGCTTGTTTTAATTGTAATGATAAAATAGCTGTGTATGTATTTCCATCTAATCCTGTGTAACCAATGTTTACTTTTTTATTTGTTAAGTCATCTGGTCTAACAACATATGTAGTATTAGCACTTGTTCTGTACCAAACTCTAATAGTACCTGTTGGAACATTACCAAATTCTTTTGATGGGAACATAATTGAGATTGAATTATTTGTTCTAGTCTTTACACTGTATACATCACGTATACCTGATGCTAAGTTGTTATAAATTACATTACTGTTTACGTCTGTAACTTTAGACCAATTCTTAACAACGTTACCTGTTGCATTAACATTCTGTACCCATACGTCTGTGTTGTTTATATTTTCTGCGGTAACATCTAATACTGCACTGTCAATTGGAGTGTCAATAACAAAGTCTTGGAATGATAATGCACCTTGCTTAACACCCATAAAGAATCCAGTATTAACACTGCTAATACCCTTGCCATCATTTTTAAAATATACTCCGACACTGCCTATTGGGCTAGGTGCCTTTTCCATAAATGCTTTATTGACACTATCAAATTCACTGCTAATGATATTGTATGTAGCAGTCTTACCTGATACAATTCCCTGAACATCAAACTTAATTTGATTAGGCGTATTGTTTATATCATAGAATTCTGATTGTATTCCATTTACAATAGAACTTTTCTTTGGACTACCATATTGATTACTGTTTTCTAATGTAGCATTAAGTACTGTAATAAAATCATCTATGTTGCTTACATTGTTTGAAGCTTCATATTTTATTTCTACTCCACCTAAGCTAGTTCCTGCACTACCAATAACGGATTCGTTTGTTTTAATTCCTATAACTTTCATCTCACCGTATGCTGGCACATTACGTCTGGGTTGATATCCTAAAAACTCTGCTAGTTTAAAAACTGAATCTTGTTTTCGGGCTGTAGTTAAAAAATTGTTTCTTGCATTAAGGTCTACCCTGTATGCCAAGTTATGTCCAAACTGTGCAACTACATCTAGTAGCGATACAAATTCTGCTGACTCTACCCAGTCATTATAGTTTTCTGGGTATGTGTTGCGAACATAAGCAACCATTGCAGTTCTAATAGTATCGTAATCAAATGCTTGGAAGTTAGCATTAACATACGACTCGTATATAACTGTATAGTCCTCTGCCGCAAAAAGTTTATTTTGTCTTGTTTTTTGTGCCATGATTAAAACTCTGCGTCCTGTTCGAATTCTCTATCGAACTTTATCTGTAAATCTGTTACAGTTGTAGTGGGTATATACACTAGCTTTACTTTAATAGTAACGCTGTGTTTATCCTGATTAATATCTATATTGGTATCTTCTACTTCAAAACGTGGATCATAACTAATGACTGCAAAGACTTCCTCTTTGATAGATTCAGTAGTATTAGTATCCAACGGTTCAAACACGTAGTACGGTAAGTCACAACCAAATGTTGGGTCCGTCCACTTCTCTCCTTTGCGTATTGCAAAGTGATTCAGGAGGTCTCGTTTAGCTAAATCTATACCTAATAGGTTTTTGCTTGTATATGGCTGTTCTACTGTTGTGTATCCAATTATATTGTTCATACAACTATTTATGCTAAAAATTATAACTGTAGTTTATGAAAGCAAAATTAGCTTATCTTCGGGCCATTTTACATAATCTTGCCACGACATGTCTGGAATATGCAGAGTGTGGTGCTTGTTTGAGTTCTGTATATAGTGCCAGCTTGGAACCACTGGCTTGTTTAATGGTCGTATCATACGATCGGCCTTCTTAACATTACAAGGACCGCATGCTGAAACAGTGTTATCCCATGTTAACTTGCCACCCTTTGATCTAGGAATAACATGATCCAATGTTAACTCGCCTGCAAAGAATTGCTCATTGCAGTATTGACACTTGTAATTGTCTCTGATGTAAACATTTCGTCTTGTAAACTTTGCTCTATTGGGCTGTCTATGATAAGCATTTAACATAACTATGCTAGGATATGGAATACTTATTGTAGTACTCCTTAAGAATTTGTTTTCAAAATTACTTATTGTATGTACTTTGTGTGCAAATAAAGCCTTCACGGCTGTCTGCCAACTAATTGTGCTGAGCGGCAATATGCTTAAAGGTTGCCCGTTGGCATTAAGTAAAAGGACACTGTAGTCTGTCAATGTAGATTTTCCCTGCGAATATATATGTATTTAAAATAGTTTTGAACTAGTTAACTGATTGTTTTACTAAGATTCTTTTTCTACTCTCAGCTAAGTTTGGTAGGAATCTTTTTGTCTCTGCATAATACACATACTCGGCCTGGGCTTTTTGTGGATCAGTTAGACCCATTGTACTATAACGTTTTAACAAAGTTTGTAAGCCTTGTTCTTTAATTAATGATCTATCTTTAGTAGTACCGTAATCTGCTAGCATTAATACCTTTGCATCATATTGTCTTACTAATCTATTGCTTCCACTGAGTGTCATTGATGTCGCTACGTGATCCCATTTCCTATCGGTAATAAATTCACTAAGTTCAAACTGTCTTAGTTCTGTGCCAACCTTACGATATGTGCCTGTGTCGAAATATAAACTTAACAATGCATCATACTGTGATTGCGACAACGTAGGTAATGGAAAGTTTTTCTTAAACATACGTTCTGTATCTTTAAACTCTTCAATCCATGTGTTGTAAGCTATTTGTTCTAGCATCCCAACACCATCTGCTAATTCTTGTTTCTTACTAGCATACCCGATTATGTATGTGTTGTCAACCAATTCTTTAATTCCAGACCATCCTATTGTCCTTAATTTTAAATTAATTAATTTATCACTTGCTTCTAAGTCAGACAGTTGCTGTTGTATACGAACAGCATCATTGTCAATGATACTAAACAATCCATAGTCAATTAGTGTGGTTGTGTTGATTTCATTATTTAATTTAAAATCCATTAGGCTGTATTCCCTTTACCAGTAGTAAATGTTTCCTGGACACCTTCCGAACCTAACCAAGGATGCTTCTCTGGTACTCTGCTTGCGGCACTAGTTTTTACACTTGCGTTAGCACTTTGATTTTGTATTGCCGTCTTTTTAGCATCAGCTGGAACTGGTCCATTATAATCTACTCTTGTTCCTTTAGCAATTATGTTTCCTGCTACTTTTAAATTATGGTTTGCATCGGCTTGTATGTTCATATCCAATGCACTGTAGATATCAATGCTACCTACACTTGTTTCTAACTTAATACCGTCTGCTCCAGAACTTTTTATATTAACTCCTTGCTCTGCTTGCATGTTAATGTTTCCTTTAGCATGTACATTAAAGTCGCCTTCTGTGTGATAACTTATTCCAGATTTAGCATATACATCTAGCTTACCACTTTCGTTCATTTCAAACCAAGTGTCACCGTTCTGTGTTGTAACAAATATAAAATTATTTGTATCATCAATTAATATCTGAGCGCCGCCCTTAGTTCGTAGTCTAATGTTTTGACTGTTGCCAGATGCATCACCGTCGTCTAGTGTTAACACATGGCCGCCACGTGTTGTTATTCCAAACACTTTGCTTGGACTTTCTCGTCTAGCACTACTTTGGCTATGTCCTCTGACGTAATCTAAACTTAGACCTTGTGCATTGAGTACAGCCATCTGGTATTCATCTAATGGTCGTGTGTCACTATCATTCTGATCGTATGGATTTTTATCAACCATAGGTCCTAAACTCTTATCTGTACCTGCATAAACCTGTCCACTAGCTTTGCCGCCCATCATAGCGTTTCTATCTTTCGCTATTAGACTGCCCATAACAATTCCTTGTTCCTGGCTACCGGTATATGCTACTACGACATTAGTTCCTATCTCTGGAGGCTGAGGCCACATGCCATAACTCATTGGTGCTTGTGATTCTTTAGTTTCGTCATCTCCGGAATCTTTAATAGCTGTGTGCCCACCAAACGGTGTACTTAGCATACAAATGCGTTGGTTATCTTTTGATCCAAAGTCTGATATTTGTACGGTTATTCTACCTAAGCTCAACGAATCTGCATTGTCCATAACCACACCAATGTATAGTCCACTAAGTGTATTAATATTGTGTTCACTAGACTGTTTGCCTTTGCGTGAAACATTGTATCCGTCATTTAATATATATCCTGCCATTTTATTTTCCCATGTCTATTAATTGTGGTAATATTAAAAAGCTATTTGTAGTAGTATCTTTATAGCCTATTAATGTTTGTGTAAATTTTCCGCCTTGAAATCTGCTTTCAATTGATGTTAATTTATATACACCACTTGATACAAGATCTATTGGGCCGCGTTCTTGATGTTCTAGCAAGTCCTCTGCATTAGGATTATATTGTAAAAAAGTTATTAATGCATCTTCTGAAGTATAGTCAGGTGGTTGTGGGCCATCTACGCTTGCTTGTAAACTTCCGCCCATCCAATAAGGGTCGCCTTTTATTTCCATACTAAATCCGTATGCATCATATTCTCTTTTTGCCATATCACCAGCCATGGATGCAAGTAGTGCGTCAGATCCTTCATTACTACTATTTCGTTGCTCGTGTATACCAGCTGCTTGATCTGTATACTTTACCATGTCATTGTAATTTATTGGTATCTTGTCATATGGTATATCTTCTAAGAATGGAGTAATCTTTTTAGCATTAGTTGGGGTAAACTGTTCTTTCTTATCTGCATGATAGTACCCGCCCTGTGGTATCCTAACTACTGTGTACAACGACTCAATGTCAATTGAATAGTTTAGTACCTCTGTATTTAATCCTGTGTACTGATACTGGTATGCCTTTTGAATTGGTAATCTTTTCCATTTATCTACTTGCCACTTTGTATCGGCAAAAGTTATTCGATGTTTCTCGCCAGGAGATGTGCTGTTTATTCCAATCTCAATTGTAAATGTAATTTCTGTTGGCTTGTTGTATGCATCAGCTCCTGTGCCAGTGCCAACTGCATTTGCGCCTCCAACATCTGAGCCACCACCACCTAACGCTGATGGTCTTGCAGCTTCTCTTTCAGCATCAAGTATCATCCGAGTTGTTACGGCTGTTCTCCTTGTGTTCATAGCATTTGTTATATATCTTACAGTAGGCGTACATACTATATGTGGTGTATCGCCTAGCTTTTGATTTTCAAGTACATAAGATGCAAACTTTGGACAGTTCTTTGTTATTGATTGTATTATAAATGTACCCATAGCTGTTTTAGTGTCTAGGGTTATAGTTTGCCCGTCGACACCACTAAGATCAACCGCCTTTCCATCATTGGACGCTGTATTAGCAGCGCCAGCCCAAGGCTTGGTTTCTAAGTTAAAGTTTGCTAATCCTTGTACCCCTCGTCGGTTGGCTTTTGGTCCAAATCTAACTTTAATTTGTTTCTCTGGTATAAAACCCAGGTCAGTCAAATGTGCTGGCATCATATCTAATTGGGCTTTATTAACGTTTGTTTCTAATAGACTTGCAAAGGTAGATACTTGATCAATGCCTTGCATTGTAATATCAACTTCTGACACTGCATGTGTTTGTGCATGTTTAATAATTGACCACGCAATAATATTGTAGCGTGTGCCTTCTGGTCCTGTTGTACTTCTAATTTGATTTAATTTAATTGGATAAAAGAAAGTACCTGGATATCTAACACTACCTCCAGTTTTTTCATCTCTGCCAACAAATTCTAATCTTAAAATATATTGCTGTTCGTGTAAGTTTCCAGGCTGTCCTAGCTTTAATCCTGCTTTAAGAATCTGATCTAGTAAAGTAAAACCTAATGTTTCAAATAGATCAAATTGTATAATGCCCGGTGTAGTATTACCGTGTGCTTGTCCTGGTGTAACTATTGCTACCATTGCAAAGTTATCTAATGTAAATTGAGTAGTAACACCCTGTTGTGCAACAACTATTGCTTTACCTGAATTAATTGCAGAACTATCATTACCATGTAATAGTGATGGCGTATTCCATACGTCAGTATCAACTATGTATAATGTCCACAGATATTGCGGAGTATCTACTAGACTCATCCAATTATCCTTTGCTACGTTTTGAAGAGTAGTAGTAACTTTATTTAATGCTCCCCCAGATTCATCAAACTCTGCTTCAGATGGTGTTTGTGGCCCTTGGCCAAGGTTATTTTGGTTTGCATCATTGTTAAATTGACCTTCATCAAAATCAGTTGGAAGTGTAGATAAATTTTTGTCATCTGTTTCAATACTGCCATTAGCCATTCCAATACCCGTTTCAAAATGTTGATCTGTAAACACATTTCCTTTACTGCCTTCGTGTTCTGTCATTGACTTCATTAGCTTCTTTGTAAAGGCAGGGTTATCTCGTAAATTTGGTATGGTTGCATTTTTGTCTATGCCTAAGTCTCTTGCCACTTTGTCTGCATATGCTTCTGTATTATTTTCGCTACTTGGTGCATGCCTGCTGATAAGACTAGCTATAGTGTTATTGTCATACTTCTCTTGATTTTTAAATAGGTTCAATGCATTTGCTCTAACACCATACGTTGGATGTGAGAATGTAGTGAAGCCTCCGTTTGATCCTGTTTTACCTACCCAAGCACCCGCAGGCCCATTAACGGTCCTGAGGTTTAGTGGATTAAAATTTCTACTGTTTATATTGACACTTGACATGTTATGCGAACCTTGTTGGGACTTGGATAACAACGCCTTCATTAAAATCTAATATTGGGTCTGCTAATTTTGTTTGGTTAAACAATGCAAATACCCACCATAGTTTTGAATTACCATATAGCTCGTGTGCTAATAGGTCTGGCTTGTTGGCATGTCTTAATTCTATTGTAACTGAACGTGTGGTTGTATTTACTACATCAATATTATCAATCGCTAGTACATCTAGGAATTGGTTATTAATAATTGGTGTGTTTCTATATATGCTATCTGTTCTATATGACATTAAATAAATCCTCCAGGGTTGCCACCTTTGAGTGCAGAACCGTCTGCAAACGTTTGTATGTTAAAGTCATTCTTGACACTTCTAGGTGGAAGTTGTGGTACTAGTTCTAATGATACTAATAGTAACGCCGGTATGCTAACTGTTTCGCCTTGTACTAACACATCTACGTAGTCAGTATCCTCTGGTAGTGTGTAGTTAAAACTTCTAACAACACACGGAACGTTTGAAGCGTGTAGCATGCCATACGCATTAAATCTTAATACGGGTGGCGGAGTACCAGCTGTAGACATTCTCGAAGCACCAAAGTCGCTCTTAGTACAACTTTTAAAAAAGTGTAAAGCAGCGGCTGTGTATTGTGCTTCTGCTACTGTGTTGGCTGAGAACATAGCAGTAATTGATATATTTGGATTTGGAGTGTTCATGTAATAATTTTGTTGATATATAGATCCAGCAACATCGTATGTACCATATGATGTTTGATGTGAAAATTGAATAGTAGGAGTATATGGAAACTCTACACCATGTATGTTTGCCAATGGAGAAAGTATGCCATCTAACGTAAACGGCTTACCATGTTGTTTTAATACTAAACTTACTTTCTTTTCTACGCCTGCCATTATCGTAACCTATCCTGAATAAAGCCAAATACCTTTGGATCATCTTTTCCAAAAAACTGTATAAATGCTTTCTTCTTGTCGTCTTCTTCACCATCGCCTGACATAATCTCTCTAAAGGAACTTGCACTCATTCCACCCTGCATTAATGGTGCTACGTAAACGTAACCTCTGTCATTTGCAGTTGGTACTAGTTCTTCCATATCATTTGGCAGTTTGTGTAAGAAACCTGTGCCTGTGGCAAGCCTGTTAGCGTCTTTTTCACCATACACCAAAATAGTTGCTGTAGTTGCAGGATCTCTTCCTATAACTGCAAGGTCTGGTCTGTATGGATTAGCATTAACAATCTTCTCGCCTGGTATGTTAAACATCTTACTCATGATAGATGCTTTCTCGTCAAATGTAAATGGGTCGCTACTAAAGTCGTTCTTACCATGTGCTTTTATGGCTTTCTGACTAAATGTTGTAGCTATAAATACATTGTCAGCACCAAACTTATTACACAGATGCTTGTAAACATCTGAATGTCCTTGGTGCATTGGTTGAAAGCGACCGCCGTAAAATACAGCTATATTAGCGACACTTTCTTTTAATATTTGTTCAATTAGCATGATACTACTCTCCGTTCGTAGTATTTATCCTTTTTATAAAACCGGTTGACAAAGCCTACTAAGGCCGTGTATAATAGCTGTAACAGGAGAATATTATAATGACGGCACCAAAGAGAACATTCTACTTAACCAATAAAGATATGTTAAGAGAGATACATAATAGCAAGATGTCCTATTGTTGGACAAGAGACGACAACTATACTCATTACGATATTATTGTTGAGAGCTTAGACGAAATCACTTCAGAGATCAAAGAAGAAGCAAAGAAGAACCGAGCAACAAGATTACAAAAAATGGCTCATGAAGTAGAAGTTAAGCGTTGGGAAAAAGGGTTAACAGGTAAAAAGACTAAGCCAAGAGCTGCAGACTTTGCTGTTGACACTGCAACTATTAACGATAATGAAATTGTTATGCGAGTTATGACATTTAAGCACATACCAGAAGAAGCTAGAAAAAACAAACCAAAGACTGTTGCAGACTTGCATTCTAAATGTAACTTCCCACCATTTAAGCACTACGCTATGATTGAAGGTACATTAGAAGAAGTAGCACGTTCACATTGGAACGGTGGTAGAGACAATGGACACTTTAGCGTGGACCATGGAAAGACTAACGACAACTTAGCTCGTATGTATCTTAAACTTTGTGAGAGATATAGTATGCGTGGTAACTGGCGTGGATATACATATGTTGATGAAATGCGTGGACAAGCACTATTGCAACTTTCACAAATTGGTTTGCAGTTTAATGAACTTAAATCTCAAAACCCATTTGCATATTACACAGCCGCTATTAACAATAGTTTTACTCGTGTATTAAACTTAGAAAAGCGTAGCCAGAATATTAGAGATGACATCCTTGAAGAAGCAGGATTGAACCCTAGTAATACTAGAACGTTTAACGCTGAGTGGAAAGCACACGAAGCACGTGAAGAAGCACTTAAAGCAAAAAGCCCTACACTGAAAGTAACAACGTACAAAGTACCTGATGCTGAAACAGATGTAGAAGACACAGATACCCAACCAACTGGAGAATAAATGTTTTTTGATAAAGCGGTAATATTTACTGATATACACTTCGGCATGAAGAATAACAGTAGACATCATAATCAGGATTGTGAAGACTTCATTACTTGGATGATAGACGAAGCACATAAGCGAGGCATTAAAAAATGTTTCTTCTTAGGCGACTGGCATCATAACAGAGCAAGTATTAACGTTAGTACATTAAATTATACTACAAGTAATTTACGTAAGCTCAATGATAGCTTTGATGAAGTTATTATGATTACAGGTAATCATGATTTGTATTATAGAGAGAAACGTGAGATACATAGTTTGTCTATGATTCAAGACTTTCCTAAAATCAGAATGATCAATGAAAGTATGTTTATCGAAGATGGCATTGCGTTTATTCCTTGGTTGTGTGATGATGAGTGGAAGAAGCTAAAAGAAATTGATTGTAAGTATATGTTTGGTCATTTTGAATTACCAAGCTTCTACATGAACGCACTTGTACAAATGCCCGACCACGGTGGACTTAAAGCAGAAGATCTTTCTCGACCTGAGAAAGTATTCAGTGGACACTTCCATAAACGTCAAGTAAAAGGTAATGTAATTTATCCTGGTAACTGCTTCCCTCACAACTATGCTGATGCATGGGATGATGATAGGGGCTGTACGTTCTTAGATTGGGATGGCACAATTGAATACCTTGCTTGGCCAGAGGCTCCAAAATATAGAACACTAACGCTTAGTAAACTTATTGATAATCCAGACAAGTATCTTTCTAACAAAACGTATGCACGTGTTAGCTTAGACGTTGGCATTACATATGAAGAAGCAAACTTTATTAAAGAAACATTTGCTAAACAATATGATTTGCGTGAGATTGCTCTTATGCCAAGTAAGAAAGAAGAACACACGCAAGACTGGAACAAAGGTATTGATATACAAGTTGAAAACGTAGATACAATTGTATTAACGCAACTTGATTCAGTACAAAGCGATACTATTAAGAAAGAAATTTTAGTAGACATTTATACAGGACTGACAACTTAAACATGCTGAAAATTAAAAATATCACTGTAAAGAACTTTATGAGTGTGGGTAACGTCACACAGGCTATCCACTTTGATGTACACGGACTAACACTTGTGTTAGGTAACAACATTGACTTAGGTGGAGATGGTTCACGTAACGGTACAGGCAAAACAACCATCATTAATGCACTAAGTTATGCATTGTATGGTAATGCATTGTACAATATTAAAAAGGATAACTTAGTTAACAAGACTAATAATAAGAACATGTTAGTCACTGTTGACTTTGATAAAGACGGTATTAGTTATCGTATTGAACGTGGACGCAAGCAAAACATATTCAAGTTACTTGTTAACAATGTTGATAGTAACGAAGGTGTAACTGATGAGATGCAAGGCGAAGGCAGGCAGAGTCAAAAGGTTATTGAGGATGTGCTTGGTATGAGTCATACAATGTTTAAACACATTGTTGCATTAAATACGTACACAGAACCTTTCCTAAGTATGCGAGCTAATGATCAGCGTGAAATGATTGAACAGCTACTAGGTATTACAAAGCTAAGTCAGAAAGCTGATATACTTAAAGAGCTTCTCAAAGGTACAAAGGATAGAGTAACAGAAGAATCATATCGTATCAAAGGCGCACAAGAAGCCAATGATCGTATTGGTTCTACTATCAAGGACTTGGAGCGTAGACAAACACATTGGTCCAATAAACAAGAAGATAAGCTAAACGAATACGCTAGTGAGATTAATGCATTAGAACATATTGACATTGAAGCAGAGTTATTAGCACACGGCGAGTTTGCATTGTTTAATGAAAAGCGAACACAAATAGATACATTAAATGCAGAAATTGCTAAACTTACAAGTAGTTTAGGACGTGAACAAAGACGCTTAGACAAAGCACAAGAAGACCTAGATACTACATTAGAACAAAAATGTTATGCATGTGGACAAGAACTACATGACGAAGCACATGAAAAAATTATTAAAAGTAAAACAGAAGCAGTAGCAGAAAGTCAAGTTCACATTGACAAAGACAATGCTACTATTGAAGAATACAAAATTGCACTTAATGAAGTAGGCGTGTTGGGCGATGCACCACGTATTGAATATAATAGCTTAAAAGAAGCATATGAACATCAAAATAAGATTGCATCTAATAAGCGTTTACTAGAAACAACTAGCGAAGAAACAGATCCATATGTAGACCAAATTGTTTCATTAAATGAAACTGGCATGCAAGAGATAAGTTGGCTGGAGGTAAATAGACTTGAGGAACTAAAAGAACATCAAGACTTTTTGTTAAAACTGTTAACTAACAAAGATAGTTTTATACGTAAGAAAATTATTGAACAGAATCTACAGTTCCTAAACACACGTCTAGAATATTATATTACACGCTTAGGCTTACCACATGAGGTACAGTTCCAAAGCGATCTTACTATAACTATTACACAACTAGGACAGGATTTAGACTTTGACAATTTAAGTAGAGGTGAACGTAACAGATTGATACTTGGCCTTAGTTGGAGTTTTAGAGATGTTTTTGAAAGCATGAATCACCCTATTAACTTAGTTTGCATTGATGAACTAGTTGACAGTGGAATGGATACTGTAGGTGTGGAAAGTGCATTAGGAGTTCTTAAGAAAATGGAACGTGATAGGCATAAGAATATTTTACTTATATCTCATCGTGATGAATTAGTAGGCCGTGTTAACAGCGTATTGCAAGTTACAAAAGAAAACGGCTTCACTACATTTAATACTGAGATAGAAGTAATTGATGCATAACCTGGACAACGACCAGAGAGAATTAAAATTGGAAGATTATAATAATCCAGAGTATGTATTAATGCATGCTCCAAATACAATAGATCAAGTAACTATAGGAATAGATACATTAGACAGAATTAAAAGATTAATAAATGAGTGGTACAAAGAAGAAAAGTAATGTCCCATGGACATACAATAATAAAGTAGTCACAGAGATTCCAGAAGGCGTTGAAGGATTTGTATACTTAATTACAAATACTACTAACGACCGCAAGTACATAGGTAAGAAGTTAGCAAGGTTTAAAACAACTAAACCACCGCTTAAAGGAAGAAAGAATAAAAGACGAGGCACTAAAGAAAGTGATTGGGAAACCTATTGGGGTTCTTCAGATCATTTGAATGCTGACATCTTAACACTAGGTGAAAACAAGTTCACTAGACAAATTTTACACTACTGTCCTAGCCGAGGAGTATTAAGTTACTTAGAAGCAAAGGAACAGTTCGACCGTAGAGTATTAGAATCCGATGAATACTACAACGGCATTATTAACGTAAGAGTAGGTAGCTCACGCATTTTGACAGAACATCTTAAGAATGGTTGACAACACAGTACTCTTCTGTTATAGTAAAAACAAGAAATAAGGTTTTGACCTTGTTTGAAGCTGATTATTAAAACAATGTATAATTAGTGTATATAACAACTCCCTCGGGACCGTATGTTACCCAGACACAAAGTCACGCAAATACCGGCACAACAACTTAAAACATTATAGGCTAACATAGGCACTGAGGCTCAGTTTGGTCGAGACAGCTCGACTCACCTTGAGGTTACATTTAACGTGTGGCTGGATACTGGTGTGCCAACAACGTCAATACACTGATTTGACAAATCAAAATGATCAAGCTCTACGAACGCTCGTAACTTGAGGATAGTCCGGAAGTCGATACTATGGCAAAGGATGTTTCTGCGTTAATAAAGCAGTATGTAATAAGGGTACAGCATAACCGCCCTTCCTAGGTGTTAAACTAGGTTTACTATAGTACTTGTGGGTGGACTTCTATGTGAAGTTTTTTTTACACTTGGCCCTATACAGGCTAAGTGTGAATAAAATATCTTGTGAAGTAACCATTATATAAATAACATAGAGTAAGATATAAAAAAATTGTTTATGTCTAATACAGTTAAACACTTTAACTTAGCGTAAGCAATAAACAGTGAACATAGCGTTAGCTATGTGATACTGATGATGTCGTAAGACATCGATAACAATAACATACAGTAGATAACAATATAAATGACATATTCCGACTTTATTACCAAGTTCTTAGAATGGAGTGAAACTTCCATAGAATCTAAGCAGGACTCTGGCTTTCCAGTTTGTCCATATGCACGTAAAGCAAGACTCCAACAAAAAATACAATTCATTGATGCTCGTGAAGACTTAACGCAACTTAATACGTTTGACCGAGATACATTTGAAATTGGTATTGCGTGGTTGGGTGATATAGATAATATAGACCCTGTAGAAAAATTCTGCGAAGAAGCTATGCTTGCTAATCCTGATCTATTATACTTTACTAGTACACGTAGTAGTGGACACTTTGTAAAGAACTTTACTGACTGTGTGTTTATTCAATTAAAGGGTGATATACTTACAAAACGTAAGCATCTAAAAACAACAGGCTATTATAGCGATTGGCCTGCGGATTACTATAAAGCAATTACCGGCGAGCAGCTCTAGCATTGTTTTTGTTGATTTCTTCAACTCTGTGATTCATTCTCTCAATTAACAATTTAATACTGTCAACTGGCATACCCATGATGTCTTTGTAACCAATCGTACCTTCACTACGTATAACTATATCTAAATAATTACTTTCAGCAGTTTCCATGTCTTTTTGATAACGTTCTACTATTCTAAGTATTTCTTCGGGTTGACGAGAAGATATCAACCCTCGAAAAAATTTGCAATGTCTAAATCAACAGCAGTTTTCCACGTGTGAGCACAGTCCTGACAAGATGCATTAAACTTAGTTTCTAATCCGCTTTCACTTAGTTTTTCTATCTTGTCTTTAATAACATCATAGTCTTGTCTAGTTATAGACTGCAACCATTCACCTATTAGTTCCTTGTCTGTTATTTGATCTGTATCTTTAGCCTGTACACTTACAATACTATTAGTAATTAGTTTTACAGTTAACTCAGCAATTTCTACAAACGTTTTTCCGAACAATTCTTGCCTTCCAGCGTCATCTAGTTTCTCGTCTGCTAGTCCTTGAATCATCTTATTTTGTTTAATTTGCTGTATCTGTAATACAGTTCTATCACGTAGCGTGTATGGTAAACAGTCTATCTTGAATCCATTTGCTAACGTAACATGTGTTGTTTCTTTGCTTGTATCCATGTTAGATAACATAATAGATGCATCAATAGTTAACTGATTATCAAAATTACACTCTGGGCATTTGATGTCTACATCAATATTTTTTCCATAACTTGCTTGTCTAATGCCGACTAAAATTACAAGTAAATCGCCAACTGGCATAGACTCTGGGTCTGTAATGTCAGGGCAACAACTTTGAATTAAACTTACTGTGGCTTCTCCGTTAAACAAAGCGTCTGGGTTCTTAGAAATGAGTTCGTCCCTTGCTGTCATTGCGTAAACTGCTAGTTCATTGTCTATACTGAGTTTTGGTTTAGTTTTGTAAAACTTACCGCCACTTGGCAAAGCAATATATAACGCTGGTTTACGATATGCCTCAATTAATGGGTTTGTCATTTGTGTTTTTTCTCCTATTATATACATATATTATGAATAGCATAAATACTGTATAATACAATAGTATTTATCATAGTTAAAACATCGGTTAATTTACAATGGCAGCAGACATGCAACAATATTTTGCAACACTCTTAAAACAGTATCCTTGGGCTACTGAGGATACACTAGATCAGGTTAACGCTAACCTAACTGGTGTTCGTATTACTATAGGCCAGATATCCGCAGTTTTAGCTGGTGGTGATGCTATATCACGAGCAAAAATTGCAACACGTAGAGCAGACTCAGCATCAAAGAAAGCTAGTTTGTCTGAAAACGCAGTAGCAGAAGCAGGTAAAATTTCTAATAGTGCAATAAAATCAATCACAAGTGGATCAAGTCCTGCAAACGCTATTGCAGATATGTCACACGAAGTAGCTAAGTTACTTTATAATGCTGGTGTTGGTATAGGAAACTTAACAGGACCGGTTAGAGGTAAAGCCGCTGCGGTAGCTACTGTAGTTGGTAAAGGCAGTAAAATGCTATTGTACGGAGCTGTGGCTGCAACAGGCGTAGGAACTGTGTACGCAAAGTTACTAAGCGAACAAGAAAAGTATTCAAGAGCATTAATTGAATTTGGTAGTATTGCAGGCGACATTGATATGTATACTACATTACGAGCAAGCATTAGAAGTCTTGGAATGGGCTTTAAAGAATTTGCAGAAATAGGTGATGCAGCAAAACCATTTTTGGTGTCAGCTGGTGGTGATGTATTAAAAGGTCAATATAAACTTGCAGAATTTATAAACTCAATAGATAAACACAAACTGTTTAACGACTACGGAATGTCAGTACAAGATCAAGCTAGAGCTATTACACAAGAAACTGAAGCACTATACCAGTTAGGCCAAATAGAAGAAGTTAATGCAATGACACAACAAAGAGTTATGAAAAGTTTTGAAAGTGCAAATCAACTTGCACTGTTTACAGGTAATTCACTTGGTATGCAACGAATGGAAGCATTAAAGTTAAGAGAGCAAGCACGTACAAATGAAGACTTTACAGGTGCTATTATACAGAATGCAGATTATATAGCAAAAGAATTAGGTGCGGCTGCCCAACAAAACATTATTGATACAGTAGGATTCATGGCAGTAATTAACGGCGGAACCATGGGTGATGAGTTTATGGAACAGTTTAACAGAGACGTAACTGGTACATTATCTGATATCTCGTATGATCAATCAGCAGCAAATAATATGAACTCTGAATACTATGCAAAGCTACAAGCCATAGGGCCAGAAGTAGCAGCCACTTATCTTAAATTAGTTGAAGATACTTCAACCGGTAAAATTGTTGGCGAAAAGATGGCAGTTGATAGACAGAGAGAATTGTTGAATATGATTAGAAATGCAGACATAAAAATTGGTAGAGACCCAATGCTACAGGAAGCTAATAAGCTAATAGCACAGGCTCAACTTATTCCTAAATCATATTATAATGCAGACTCTGATAATTTAATATCAAGTAGCTATTATCAGAGAATGATTGATAGTTCAGATAATTCAATTGATGTTATAGATAACTTCGCAGTTACATTTCAAAACATACAAGAATTAATTACACCAGGATTTGAAACTACTGGAAAGAGTTTTGAGTTTCTAGCAAAGGGCATATTAAAATTTGGTGGAGCAATCAGTAAATTTGTTGGACAAGATTCATCATTTAAAGCTGAACTAGAAAAAGAACAAAAAGAAAATAGACAAGCAGTATTAACAATGGTAACCGCAGGTAATGTTGACAGTTCGATACAACAGGTTATAATAAGGCTAGATGAGATAAAAGCACAGCAAGAGACATTAGCTGAGTTTGAAGAAAATCCATGGGAAGCAGGAGAGGATGGAGAAAAGGTGTATGGTGATTTAACTGAAATTGAACAAAGAAATATTGACTTTAAACAAGAACAAATGGAAGATGAGCTCCTTGAGCTTCAGAAGTTTAAAACAGGCTTACTAAAGAAGAAAGCAGAATTCAAACAAAAAGACAATGGGAATAGGGGACGTTAAATGGCTAAAAAGAATCAAATACCTTTACCAGACGGAACAGCAGTAGACTTACCTGCGTGGGCTAGCGAAACAACTCTAGTAGCAATGGCGCAACAGTTACAGCGTACAAATGTACTAACTGATACAATGCTAGGCGGAGTCAAAGAACTTAAACATTTCGATAAGAAAAGTTTGGAGGCAATTACTAAAACCATCAAGGGTGTTGACTCAAACGCAGTGGCAAATGCTGATCAAGCTAAAGATAAAAAGAACGTAATCGTAGGTGCAGCCGGAGCGGTCGCTAAGACAGCTAACTTCTTTGGTGATGCAGAAAAGCCGTTGTCAAGTATGGTCGGCGCAGTAAATGAGTTAGTAAACAAAGTAAAAGGACCCGGTGGCAAAGATGGTTTATCACAATTAACTAAAACGTTTCCGGTATTTAATGGATTTATGAGTAAATTCGGCGGAGCATTAAATGTTGCTTCTGATGTTGTACTTGCACTTGCAGGTTGGAACGCTGCAAAGTTTGAACAGTTTGCAGAAGTACAGAAAAAGATGATTGATAGTGGTGCTATATTTTATAGCAGCGCCGGAGCATTTGACGAGTTATATTCTCAAAGTTTTAAAGCTGGTATAACATATAATGCATTCTCAGATACAATTCAAAACTTTGGTGGAACAATGACAGCACTGGGCGGAGACGTATCAATGGGTAGTAAACAATTTCTTGGCATGTTCAAGTCACTTTCGGATGCAACAAACAGCTTAGGCGACCTGGGTATGAAAAATACAGAGCTAATGAATTCGTATGCGGCATATATTGAAACTCAACGTTTGGGTGGTGTAATAAGCACTGGCGTAGCAAACCAAGGTGCTAATTTAGAAAAAGGTTTCCAAGACTTAGTTGTTGAAGCAACATCGATGGCTAGTTTAACTGCATTAAACAGAGGCGACATATTGCAAAGACAAATGGCAGCAGTCAGCGATACGTTTGCAGCAGCCGGCTTACAGAATTTAAGAGAAGGTGGGATGCACAAACAAGCGGCCGTTGCAGAAAGTTTCTTACAGCAATTGTCTTTAATTAAGGACCAGGGACAAGGGTCAGAATATATGGAACGATTAGCTGAGGCAATGAATGTAAACATTAATCAGTTTTCTGGAGACATTTCTAAATTTGATATAAGAACTACTATGTCAGCTGAAGACAAAGGCGCATTTGAACAGGTAATGAAAGACGGATTCTTTGATCGCATTAATGACAAAATACGCACTGGAAATATGTCAGCAGAAGAAGCAAGTAACTTCTTGCTAAAAGAATTCCAACAAATGGATACAAAAAAGTATGCCACAGCAGGTGCAGGAGCCAACACAATCATGGCAGGCGTTAATGCAATACAAAACAGTGGCATTCAAATTAAGAAGAACATGGGACAATACATAAATCTATCTGTTAAAGAGCTAGCCGCACTTGACAAAGAAACTAGACTTAAATTAGAACAAAGTGGAACTACAATAGAAGCTATGAACGATATGGCAAAGATATTTCTATCAGCACAAAACGCAATTACATTACCAATAAATAGATTATCAACTAGTTTAGAGGCTACATCAGAATGGTTTGCAAAGAACTCTGAAAAAGTAAAAAATGGTGCATTAAAATTGTTCGGAAACGCTACTATAGAAGACGGTGGTCCAACAACAACTACAGAACCAGGTGAAATTGACTTTATACCAGCAGACGCAAAGATAGCAAGTGGAACCGGTAGTAGTAATGTTGAAGCTATATTAGACAATCCAGCTACATTGTCAAATGTTCAGGAGAAGGTAAGTCTAACTAACAGGTTGACACAGCGTAAGAAAGATGTTACAATACAAAGTGGAAGTCGAAATAAAGACTTCATTACGAAACAAATTAGGTTATTGGAAGAGCAAATTGCATATTTGAGCCAGGAAATTAAAGCAGATGAAGATAAGGCAATGGCTGAACTTGCAGAGAAGAAAAGAGGTCATCATTAAAGATGATAAACAGTATTAAGTTAAGTCATAAATATAACTATATAAAGGCAAGGTAAACTATGAGTTGGAAAAAACACTTTACAAGATATAATGTCAATGACGGCACTAGCGGATCGGCTAATACAAGTCGCTGGCAAAGTTGGCTTCCAGAAGTATATTCAGGACAGCCTAACAGAGTTGAACGCTATACACAATATGATCAAATGGATCAAGACAGTGAAATTAATGCGGCACTAGATACTATTGCTGAATTTAGTACACAGCTACATCCAGAATCAGCTATTCCTTTTGAAATTAAATATAAAACAGAACCTACAGATTCAGAAGTTGGTGCAATTGAAACTGCATTAAGACAGTGGGTTAGTATTAACGACTTTGAACGTAGAATATTTACTATGTTCAGATCATGTATTAAGTATGGAGATCAGTTTTTTATTAGAGATCCAGAAACATATAAACTTATATGGGTACAGCCAGGTGACGTTGCAAAAGCTATTGTAAACGAATCAGAAGGCAGAGAAATTGATCAGTACGTTATTAAGAACATTGCACTTAACTTAGAAATGCTAGTAGCAACAGATACAAAGAAACATGCAGACTCTACAGCCGTTAATCCAACTACCGGTTATACAGTGGGCAAAGGTAACAGTGGAGTTGTTAATGCTAATAACTCAAGTGGTGTTAATAACGAGTATGCAGTAGATGCTAAGAACGTTGTTCACGTTAGTTTATCAGATGGAATGAACAGTAACTGGCCTTTTGGTAACAGCATATTAGAATCAGTATTTAAAGTATACAAACAAAAAGAATTATTAGAAGATAGTATTATTATCTATCGTGTACAAAGAGCACCAGAAAGACGTGTGTTCTATATTGACGTAGGTAACATGCCAGCACACAAAGCAATGGGCTTTGTTGAAAGAGTTAAAAACGAAGTACACCAAACACGTATTCCAAATATGAGTGGTGGTGGTACTAAAGTTGTTGATGCGGCTTATAACCCGTTATCAATAATGGAAGATTACTTCTTTGCTCAAACAGCTGAAGGACGTGGATCCAAAGTTGAAGTATTACCGGGTGGTGAAAACCTAGGTGAGATTGATGATTTAAAGTACTTTAACAACAAACTTATGCGTGGACTACGTGTACCAACATCGTACCTTCCTACAGGAAGTGAAGACGGTATTGCGGCATTTAACGATGGACGTATAGGTACAGCAATGATACAAGAATTTAGATTTGCAAAGTATTGTGAACGATTACAACTTACAGTACAGCCTACACTAGACAAAGAATTTAAAATGTTTTGTAAGCACAGAGGCATTGAAGTAAGTGCCAGCTTATTTGATTTACAATTTACAGAACCACAAAGTTTCTCACAATACAGAACGATTGAGATTGACGCACAGAGAGCTACACTATTTGGTCAGCTTGAAGGTGTTCCATATCTATCTAGAAGATTCATACTTGATAGGTACTTAGGTCTTAATGAAGAAGAAATGGTTGAGAACGATAGACTGTGGAAAGAAGAAAACGAAGTAGGCAATATGCCGAACAGTACAGCAACAGGCGACTTAGGCTCATTGGGTATAAGAGGATCCGATGTAGAGAGTTTCCAACCAACTGACGTTGATGCAGAAAATGCACCAGACGACTTGGGCGGTGGAGAAGCAGGACCTGAGTTAAATGATGATATGGGAGCAACTAGCGATGAGGTTTAATGAACTGGCACAAAGTGCCGAAGAAGATAACTTTAACAAATGGGACATTGACGACACCCGCAGACCACGGTTAACGTTGAAGCATCTCAATAAAATGAGAAACAGACGTGAACTAGCTAGAGCAGAGCACACTTCTAAAGTAGAAGACGTACAATTACAGTATGGTGCAAGTCAAGACGCAGAATAGATAAATAACATTATAATAAGTTATAATACAGCGAATATTGCTCAATAACTACCGTGGCGAACCAAAACCGCGGTTTTTTCTGTATTAAGTATTGGTTAAGGGTAAGAACTCTTAAATACATGTGTTATAACCTCGATAAAGGAGAAATGTCAAATGAGTACTCGCGAACGTTATATTAAAGTGATTGAAAGCCTTGTTAATGGCGAAGAAGCAAAAGCTTCGGATTTATTACATGAAGCTTTTGTAGAAAAAGCACGTGAAATTTGGAACGACCTAGTTGAAGCAGACGAAGTTGTAGAAGATGAAGTAGCGGAAGAAGAACTAGATGAAGCGATCGGCTCAGAAAAAGCTGACGACTTTATCGACGACATCGAAGAAGATGATGACGAAATTGAAGCTGAAGAAATGTATGGCGAAGCAGAGAGCGACGAAGCTCCAGCTGAAGACATGGCAGAACCAGAAGCTGAAATGGAATTATCAGATGAAGATGGCGAAATGGATTTCGACGGTGATGGCGAAGAGTCAGAGCACGAAGAAGAACATTCAGAAATTGAAGATAAGCTAGTTAACGTCGAAGACGCACTAGAAGATCTTAAAGCAGAATTTGCCAAAATAATGGGCGACGATGAAGCACCAGCAGAAGAGATGCCAGCTATGGACATGGAACCAGAAATGGATGACATGGAACCAGAGATGGAAGAAGCATTTTATGAAGATAAAGATGCAGACGCAGATGATTCAGAAGAGCTTGAAGAAGCAGCAGATTTAACTAAAGTCGGCAAAGACGGCAAAATACATCCAGTTGATATGCCAGCAGGCGATGATGGTAAATCATCACCAACAGCAGGCAAAAACGACATGGGCGGAAAAGCAGTTGATATGTCTAAAAAATCTGAAGGCGGCTCTAACAAAGGTCTAACAGGCGATGCTAAAGCAATGAACGTAACTCACCCAGGTGATGGTGCGGCATTAAAAGCAAACCCAGCTGGACACGGCGCTGAGAAAAAAGGCAAGGCTGAATAATTATGTTGACTCTTAAAGAGAACCTAACTTATGGACAAGCGAAGATCATTACTGAGAGTTCTCAGGATGGTAAAGACCTGTTTATGCAAGGTATCTTTGTACAAGGAGATAAGCGTAATCAGAATCAGCGGGTATATCCGATAAATGAAATTTCAAAGGCTGTCAAGAACATCCAAGAAAGATTAGATTCGGGTTTATCAGTATTAGGTGAAGCAGATCATCCAGATGATTTGCAAGTAAATTTAGATCGTGTGTCCCATATGATAGAGAAAATGTGGATGGACGGTCAAGACGGTTATGGTCGTTTAAAACTGTTACCTACACCGATGGGAAATATTTGTAAAACCCTATTAGAGAATGGTGTAAAACTTGGCGTTTCGTCAAGAGGTAGTGGAAACGTAACAGAGGGCGGTAATGTTAGTGACTTTGAAATACAAACAGTAGATATAGTTGCTAATCCAAGTGCTCCAGATGCTTACCCGAATACATTATATGAACAAATAATGAATAACGGTAAACGTGGGAACATTTTACTCGATGTTGCAACCGCAGTAAATGACGACAAAATAGCTGAGGTGTACCTCCAGAAGGAAGTACTACAGTTCATTGAAAAACTAGATATTAGGAGAAACTAAATGGCTAATGCAATAGAACAACTCCTAAGTTCAGAAGTCCTATCAGAAGAAGTGCGTTCGACACTTTCAGAGGCATGGGAAGTAAAATTAAGTGAAGCTCGTGAAGAGATCACTGCCGAATTACGTGAAGAATTCGCTAACAGATACGAAACTGATAAAACGTCGATGGTGGAAGCACTTGACGCGATGGTATCAGATACGATCAAATCAGAGTTAGTAGAATTTGCAGCGGACAAAAAAGCGGCAGTATCATCTCAAGTTGAGTATAAGCGTAAAATTGCTGAGCATGCGAATCTGCTTGATAAGTTTGTTATGGAAACACTTAACAAGGAAATTACAGAACTACGCAAAGACAGAAAGCTACAAGAAGGAAACTTCGAGCAGCTGGAAGATTTTGTGATGGAACAACTTACTTCAGAACTTAATGAATTCCATAATGACAAGAAAGACCTTATTGAACAAAAGGTAAAACTTGTTGCAGAAGGCAAAGAAATGATTAAATCAGCTAAAGCTGAATTCATAAACAAAGCTTCTACAAAATTAGCAAGTATTGTTGAGAACACTATCTCAACTGAACTTACTGAGATTAAAGAAGATATTAAAACTGCTAAAGAAAATATGTTTGGACGTAAGTTGTTCGAAACTTTCGCAGCAGAATTTATGGGTTCTCACCTAGCAGAGGGAACACACATTTCAAAACTTTCTAAAGAACTTTCTAATGTGAAGAGTCAATTAGATGAATCACATAAAGAAATTAAAGATAGAGAATCAAAAATCGTTCTTGCTGAATCAAAGGTAACAAAGATTAATGAGAGTCGTGAGCGTGAGACAGTAATGTCAGACCTTATGTCACCACTATCAAAAGACAAACGCGAATTAATGGTAAATTTACTTGAGAGCGTAAGCACTAGTAAATTAAAAGTACAATTCAACAAATACCTACCAACGGTACTTAGTGAATCTACTACATCTGTTAAATCACAGAAACTAAATGAATCTCAGAAGACTGAGATTACAGGTAACAAGGCCGCAACTATTCAGGCAACTGAAAGTGAAGCCGAAATTATTAACCTTAAAAAGTTAGCAGGAATCAACTAAGGAGAATTCCCCAATGACACAGAATCTATTTGAAAACTGGGCAGTAACAAAAGACGCCCTAACAGACGGTTTAGACGGTAACAAAAAGGTTGTAATGGAATCAGTTCTAGAAAACACTAAGAACTATCTTTCAGAATCAGCCGCAGCAGGAACAACAATGGCAGGCAACGTAGCTTCACTTAACAAAGTGATTTTACCAGTAATCCGCCGTGTTATGCCTACTGTTATTGCAAACGAACTAGTTGGCGTACAGCCAATGACTGGTCCAGTAGGACAGATCCATACACTAAGAGTACGTTATGGTGAAGCAGGCGCAGGCGTTGCAGCCGGCGACGAAGCACTATCACCATTTGCTATTGCAAAAGGTTACTCAGGTGACGCATCAACTGGCGGACCAAGCTCAACTTCAAGTCTTGAAGCACAAGCTGGACGTAAGCTATCAATCCAAGTATTGAAGCAAACAGTAGAAGCGAAAACACGTAAACTATCAGCACGTTGGACTTTTGAAGCAGCACAAGATGCTAATTCAATGCACGGTTTGGACGTTGAAGCAGAAATTATGCAAGCACTTGCACAAGAAATTACTGCTGAAATCGACCAAGAAGTTCTTACTTCACTACGTACATTAGCTGGCGCAGCTGTTGACACATATGACCAAGGCGCAGTATCAGGTACTGCAACTTTCGTAGGTGACCAACACGCGGCATTAGCGGTTCTAATTAACCGTTCAGCTAACATCATTGCTACACGTACAAGACGTGGCGCAGGTAACTACGTTGTTATTTCACCAACTATGTTAACAGTACTTCAATCAGCGACTACATCAGCGTTCGCAAGAACAACTGAAGGTCCTTTTGAAGCACCTACTAACACTAAGTTTGTTGGAACACTAAACAACACTATGCGTGTCTTTGTTGACCAGTATGCTGCAGATAATGCACCAGTACTAGTTGGCTATAAAGGCGACGGTGAAATTGATGCGGCAGCATTCTATTGCCCATACATCCCACTTATGTCTTCAGGCACAGTACTTGACCCATCAACTTTCGAACCAACAGTGTCATTCATGACACGTTATGGTTATGTTGAGCTAAACAACCAGGCTTCATCACTTGGTAACGCAGCTGACTACCTATCGAAAATTGGTGTTAACGCAGGTAACCTTTCTTTCCAGTAAGAAATTACTAGAAGAATTAAAATTGAAACAGGTCCTTCGGGGCCTGTTTTATTGACTGCGGTGTCATAAATACATGTGTCGTTCATCCAGACGCAGGACGGAAGTAGCAATAGCGAAGGAACGCACTTAACTTTAATTAGGAGAGTGTTTATGGATAAGTTCACGTTAATGAGATACTTACAACTAATCGCAGAACGAAAATTAGATCAAAAAAGAAAAGTGTTATTCCGCAGATTTTATTTGAAAACGGTTGACACAGATAAATAATAATGTTATAGTTAATACATACTAGAAATAACAACAACAGGAATTACCCAATGCACAAGAATACACAACAATCATTTTATTGGTGCTGGACAGCAATGTCTAGGTGTGTCTTGATGTAACTTTAATCAAAAGGTTATTTTTTACAAGCCCCTAGCATTAACGTGTTGGGGGCTTTTTTTATAGGGGTGTAGTGTTAATGGTAACACGTTGGATTCCAAATCCAAAATTAGCGGTTCGAATCCGTTCACCTTTGCCATCATAAATACAATTGTTATAATTAATAACACAGTATATAATAAACTTTATATGTCGCAATGAATAGGAGAAAATCATATGCCGTCAACAATCCCTTTCGATTCAGGTTTAGTATTAGGCAACATAGTTGACCCAAATCAAATTAAACTATTGAATACAATCGCACAACAACAAGAACCAGTAAATGAAGCTGAAGAAAAATTAAATGCATTAATTACTTCAAAGCATAAGTTAGATATGACTATGCAAGAAATGATAAATTCAAATGTACCCAAAGGAGCTTTGGGAAAGTTTGCTGAATCAATTACTAAAACAGAAGAAGGTTTAACCCAAGCCGCAACTGAGTATGGTGCTGCAGTATTAAAGCAACAGCCTTTAATTCAGAAAGCTAAATCAGATGCACACAAAGCAGGTGGAACAATTCAATCTCACCCAGAGAGTCCAATAGACTGGGAAAAATCCCAAATTAAAAAATTAGCACTCAGCTCAGATACAATGATTACTGATGCTCAATTTATTCGTAACGAAAACGAAGATGATTATTCAGGCGCACACGCCGAAGCAACAGCTACAGCAGCATCTGGAAGTGTCAAATATATATTTGGCCCAAAGATTAGTGCTAGTGTAGCTAGATCAGTAAAAAGTTCAACACTTGCTCAAACTTCAAAGCATAAGATTGCAGGAACACTAGTAATTACAGCTACGTGTACTCATAAGATATCAGAAGTATTTGCTCCGTTTGTAATGGACCCAATAAAAGCAGTAACAGCATGGAATGCGTTGATGCCTGATAAAATGAATTCACCAGAAGAAATTACAGCCGCAGCAAGCGTACCAGCTAAAGCTGGTGAAGTACTGTCTCTTCTTTCAGGACAAACAGTAGGTAGTTCGTTTGTTGGAATGGTACACGTACTACAAGTTGAAGAAACAAAATCAGCACAGAGTTCAGCAGCAGTATCAGCACAAGCTAAAGCAGTACTGGAATTTGGAGCATTTTATGCACACGGAAAAGGTGAATTTGGATCCGATGCAGAATTTAGCAATAGTGTTAAGAGTATGTTAAGTAATTCAGAATTATCATCACACTGTTCGCTTGTAACAATGGGACTTATCCCTTCGTTAAAAAGTAATCAAGTCAAGACTAGTATCAGTCAGTTAAAACCATCAGCAAGTGAAGTAATGGAACAACTTGGAGCAATTCAAGGTTCTACTAGTTCAACAGTAAATAGTATATCTAGCGATGCAAACGCAGCCAAAGCAGGCGCTCAAGCTATATCGTTAAACAATAGTTATATTACTGGAGTTGTTTCTAACTTGTCAACAGTTGATAATGATAATAATAAGATTATTGATGTTAACTCGTTAATGACAGCATTTGATGATTACGTTGTTAAAGCCGCAGCAGGCGATTGCGGAATCCCTATTAACTTCTTTATTAAAGAAGTCACTAAGCCGGATATTGCAAAGTCATGGTTGCACAAATTTAGCCCACAAGAAAATTGGCAAAATAATGCATCGGGCGGAGAAGGTGGTGAAGCCACAGTAAAAGACAAATAAAATAAGCAATGCTTATATTTAAAAAGACACTTAGGTGTCTTTTTTTTTGGCTAACTTTCTGTTTCTTGTGTTTTAAGCCACTCGAGGTACGCTGGTATCTTAGGGCATACTTCTTCGTGTGCATACATAGCTTCTTCAGTATACATTTTGTTGCAAGCTATACATTCATAAATTTCATCTGCATGAATAATGTTTAGCTTACCAGCTTGTATCATATCAAACCTTTTACTTTCGCAACCCCAAAAAATACACCAGCTATAGCTAATATTAAGAAGATACCAGCACTCAATGCAATAGTCATTGTAGACTGGGTAGCTTTAGCGTTAGCTTTCTTTCGATTGGTAGCTTGTATTTTTAAACCTGCATTGTATTGCTTTCTAAATTTACAAAAGTCTACGTAGCCATGCAGTCTTTGCTTGTTGAGCATAAACTCTAAGTCTCTTTCGTTCTTCTTTAGTTGTTCCTGAGCTTGAAATGCTTCCATAACATTTCCAGTGCCAGCCTTAACTTGTTTGTTAATTGCTTTTTCAGCACCGAAGTACTTTGTTATTGCTGTGCCTGCATCAGCAATCTCCCTGCCATTGGCAATAGTAGTCTTGATGACCTTAAACGCCGCATTGGCTATCATTAATTCTGCTAACATATCCATAGTCTCCTTGTGTATTCTTGTGGTATACCATACGGCTCCCTTGACGGCTGTACTACTAGATATTCCACATTTACCTTATGAGTAGATGGTTCAACTAGTGGCCTTTGGCCCTCTGGTGCTAAGTCGGGTGCTATATGTATTGGATACAGTTCAGCCGGGCTTGACCACATTATTTGTGGTACAAATTCTTTCGTGCTTTAATACATAATGTATAGCTGAACATAGTAGTATTTATTTAAAAGCGACATTTTGACAGGTATTTTGACTTTCTGTTTTACTTCTAGCAGAAATGATAAATACATGTACAATAATAGGAAGTAGTAGGAATATAATATGATGTCATCACACATTACTCCAGAGTCTGGAAAACTGGTTACGAAAAGTCCTGTAAAGGCCAAATCATTAATAATGAGCGAGGCCAACGTGCTTCTGTTCTTAACGACCAATAAAAATGCTGATATAATATATAAATCTACAAAGAGCCTTGCTAGCGTAGTTTAAAAAACGCTGGTCTAAAAAAGAGTAAATACAATAGACGCAAGAGCGAAGAATTTGTGAGGTATATAAGTTGGCAATTAACATTAACCATAGTGCAGGAAAACTTAAATCAGATAGTGATTTAATATTAGATGCTGGCGCATCTAACAACATTGACGTATCTGCTAAAATAGTTAAAAATGCTTCCGACCCAGTTGATCCTCAAGATCTTGTTACAAAAGTATATTTAGAAACTGCAATTTTAAACGTTGATGCTTCAGGTGATGCTGATACTGATTCCGTTTTAGAAATTATTGAAAACATTAGAACAGACTCTTATGTTAAGTCTGTTGATTTTGTCTCTGATATTATATCAGGTGGTGCAGGATTAACAGCTACTCTAACTATTACTTCAGTAGGTAATCCAAACAAATATACAATTGCTTGGGGTGATGGCAATTCTACTACAGCTACATCAGATTCAACACCTACACATACCTATGCTACAAATGCAGGCAGTCCATTTGATGTAAACGTAACAGCGTTTAATGACACTGGAACTGGTGCAGGTAGTTCAGCACAAAAATTAAGAGAAGATTATATTGCAATTTTCACAGGAGATCCAATTGTTTCATTTACTGCATACGACTCCCTTATAGGAGGAAATGCAATTGCATATTGGAATGATGGAGATACTGTATATTTTGAGAATACAACATCAAGCACCACCGGTGCAATAATTCAATATACTTGGGCATGGGGAGACTCATCAGGTGATGACGTAATTACTTCAGATAGTGTAGCAGGTGGAGTCGGCGGCGGACGTATAGCCCACACATTTGCCCTTGCATCAGAAACTGATGTTACAAGGACCGTTGCACTAACACTTGATAATCATAATACTGCAACACCAGCTCTGTTACCAATAGATGATAATTCATCTTATAAGATATATGATACACATACTCCAGACACTGTATCAAACTTAACAACAGGTATAAACGAAGAGTCAAACAATGGCTTAACTATTCAGTTTACAAACAATACAGAAAGCACTATAGGAGATTACAGCACATACGGAATAACGTATCTGTGGGAATTTGGTGATGGTGCAACTACAACAGTTAATGCAGGAAGTGGACAAGCTGGCGACACTGGTACTTCTATTTCGCACAAGTATACATTAGCATCTAATAGTACAGCAGAAGATTTTACTGGAAGACTAAAAGTTATTAGTGATCATACAAGTAGTCCATTCATAAGTTCAGATTTTACAATACATGTTGAACCAGATGTTAGAGCAAACATTACAGGTAGCGTTGATACAATTTCAGACCGTACGGGTGATAATCAATATGATGTATATGACGGCGTTGATTATAACAGCATAAACAGAGCATTAGTAACAGTAAATAATTTAAGTGAAAATGGTGACAGTCATATATATGATTGGAATGATGCTAGTGCTAATGATATAGAAGCTGGACTAGCAAGTGTCCAACATGATTTTACAGGCATTGCACCTGGTAACTATGCATTAGATTTTACAGCAACAGGAACACCAGACATAACAGCACAAACAGATACAGCTAGCTTACCTTTCCAGGTTAATGCAGTTCCATCTGCACCTGCTGGTTTAAGTACAAAAACAATAACATTAGATAATCCAGCAGTAGGTATTAATCCAAAACTAGCTAGCGGGTTTACTGATAACAGTAGTTCAAGTCCACTAGTTGCTAGTGATTCGTTGAATACTACTGTAGCAAGAAGATATACAAGTGGAACCATTGATACAACAATTGCACAAAATGCATATAACGGATTAGCAGGAACATTATCAGCAATGATAAATGGATCAGCAGATGGAACTACTACGTTTAGTAACACACTAAACGAAAATGGGATACATGATAGCTTAGTGGTTAGCGGACAAGACGATGCTAATAATACAATAAGTGCTTCAACATATCCTACAGGTTTTTACCAAACATTTGATGCAAAAATTAATAAACCTTTTGCAGAGTACCCAACAGGTGTGAATGATGAAAGAATAGAACACAGTAATACAGGTAATACAAACTACGTAACCGTTGTGTGTGATGACTTAACTGCCGTACCTACACTTGATATTACTGGTTCGATTCTTTCTGAAAACAATGCAGGAACTTATAGATACATATCGGGCATACCTTACTATAACACAGGTAGCCCGACATTGTCAATAAGCGGCATTGAAATTAGTAATTGGATAGGACAAGCGTATACAGATACAAACTTAGTTCTTGAGATTACTAATGGTACTAATTCTGAAAACACTACAGGTGCAACAGTTAGTACACAGTTTAAAGGATATGCTGATTTAGAAGACGCAACTTATTTAACTAGTGGAATTCCACAAGCAAATACATTGACTTACAGCTTTGCAGACCAACTTATTAACATAACAACAAGTAATGTTAAGACCGTTGAGACGCTTAAATTCAAGGCTAATAACGTCAATGGTAGCTCAAACTACGTAGAGTTGGCAAACACCGCTGTACAGGTGCATACAGCTAATCCTACAGGCATTATAGAGGACAGCATTGATGTTAGTGCATCTTTAGGAAATGGAGTAATTACAGACAATGGTATTCGTATTGTTGATTTCATTGCTTATGGAACAGATACCCCAACTATTAATAGTGCTACTGATTATGCGGCTTCACCATTCACTGGTGCAGTTAGTGTAAGTGGTACACAAGACGCCACAGTAAGATGGGGCGTAGTAGAACACAATACAACAGATTATTCTACAGGATTTTTACCAGTAGGACCAGACAGAAGTTCAGACACAGGAACTCAATACTTTACATTTGCATTCCGTAGAAAAGTTGTTGCTAACTTTGATATTGATATCACTTCAAGCGGAATTACTGGAATGTGGATAGCAGCACCAGGAACAACAATTGATTCGTCAAGTGGATTAAACGGTTGGATAGAATGTACGTCACAATACCAAGGTGTTGGCGTACCAGGAAGTAACACAGCAAATGGCGGTAACGGCGGCAACGGTTGTGCGTTATCGGGTGCAGACGTTATACCAACTGATACGAATATCAATGCAAGTTATACAATGACACTAGGTAGTGAAAACATGTCTAATGCAACAAACAATGTTGTTTTAGTTAGAATTGGATTAGCAACTGGCAAAAGTATAACACAGTTACAAGTAGGGGAAGCTAGCTAATGGCTATTTCTAATAATCAAAAAATTGACTATCTATTTAAGAAATTAGGTTATGGTAGTACAAAAACAGACACAAATGCAAATAAGTTAGCGGCTAACGAAAGTATAGCTAGTCCACTTTTACTACGTGGTGATAGAGTATGGGCAGAGTCTGGAAGCATACCTGGTGTTAAACCAAATGCTACAACACCCACTGTTACTATTAAAACTGCAATTGAGTGTACTGAAGATATTACAGCAACAGGAAATAGAACCTGGAAAACAAATACTATAGATTGGATTACTCCTGAGTTTGGTAGCACATACTTAGTAAGTGTTTATATACATGATGAGAATGATCCCGACAATGCAGAAAGTTTAGCTAACAAAGTATTTGTTACCGGTAGCGGTAATAGTGACGAATGGTTCTTTGATTACCAAAGTGGTGTACTTAACTTTATTGGTGATAGTCTTCCAAATGGAAAAACGTTTACAGATAAAAGTGTTTACATAAGTGGTGCAGTTTACGGCGGCCAACTAGGTGTAACAGATCCTGCTGAAACAGCAAATATTAATAATAGTATTGCATCTTTACAAACACAAGTAAGTAGCATCTTAACTAATACTGATCCAGCAGTACTTGACTCACTTACAGAAATTGTTTCAGCATTTCAAAGTGCGGATAGTGCATTTGCTACATCAACTGACTTAACTAGTTTAGAAGCACTACTAAGAAACGACTTAGCATTACCAGTATCATCAATAGCACCAGCAGAAACATTTATTGCAACAGGTTCAAGCAGTACATTTACATTATCAGAAACTCCAGCTACAACAGAAGCAGTTGATGTATATGTTGATGATGTATTACAAAGACCAGACATATTTACTATTACTGGTGATCAGCTAGTATTTACAGACATGCCTATAGCAGGAACAGATGTTTATGTAAAGTATAGATATTCATTCTCACAAACTACTGCTTTTCCAGATAACTGCATAGAAAACAATCACTTAAAATTGATATATACTAGTAGTCAGTACACAGGTGACAACACTACAAAGGATTACACAATCCAAGCAGGACATTCTGTTCATAGTGTACTTGTTATTGTTAATGGAGCAGTATTAGCTCCAACAGAATACAGTATAGTTGGTACCACACTAACTATTACTATAGCACCAGCAACGAGTTCAGTCGTTGACTTTAGGTACATGCCAATTTAATCTAAATTGGTTCCAAAATAAACATAATCATATAGGTTAATAGAGAGCAATTTCATATAAATACATTGCGTAGGTTTTATTCTTTTTATAAAATCAACGTAGTATGCCTTTTTAAGCAATTGGTATACTTATGCGTGTAAAGATTATACGCATATCAAATATATTTGATTGGAGAAATCTCTATGGCTTTTAGACAAATTAAGAGTCCAGCGTTAGCGGATCAGTCGATCCTTAACACTAAGTTAGATGTAAGTGCAGTTTCAGGCCAAACTAGTGCTTCATCTTTACAGAACCTAGATACTCTGTTAGTACACGTTAATGCAACATCAGCATTGGCAGCCGTTTCAGCAGGAGACTTAATTGCCTCTTTTGATACAGCTGACTTAGCTGAGAATGCGTCAGCAAAATACTTCACAGATGCACGTGCAGTTTCAGCAACAGCCAGCGCCATTTCAACTGCGGTTGATGCGGAAGCGGTTATAGCTAGAGCAGCAGAAGTAGCAAACGCTAACGCGGTTGTTGCAGAAGCTACGGCAGCACGTTCAGCTGAAGGTACACTAACTGCAGATCTAGCCACCGAAGTAGCTACAGCAAGAGCAGCAGAGTCTGCACTAGACATAGCTTACAAATCGGCGGACGCTGGTTTACAAACACAAATAAGCAACATTATTAGTAATGTTGACCCGGCTGCACTTGACTCGTTAAGTGAAATTGTTGCTGAGTTCCAAACGCAAGATAGTGCTTTAACAGCGGCTATTGTTGCAAACTCAACATTAATTACAAACGAAGTATCACGTGCAACTACAGCAGAAGGCTTAAATACTACAGCAATTGCAGCGGAAGCTGTTACTGCTAGAGCAAACGAAGGAACTAACGCAACAGCAATAGTTAATGAAGCGGCTACAGCAAGAGCAGCAGAACAAGCACTAGATGCTCGTACTACTTCTGCAGAAGCTGACATCATTACTAACGCAAATGGACTAGCGGCAGAAATTGCAACTACAAATGGCGAAGTTTCAACACTAACAGCTGATCTTGCATCAGAAGCGGCTACAGCTAGAGCATCTGAACTTGCAAACGCAACAGATATTAATTCTGAATCCGTAGCAAGAGCAACTGCTGATACAGCAGTACGTAGTGAATTTGCAGCAGGAGACGTAGCAGTTACAACAGCTATGGAAACTTATGCAGATACAGCAGAAGCAGATGCAATTAGTACTGCATCAGGCGATGCAACTACTAAAGCTAATGCGGCACAAGCGGCAGCAATTAGTTCAGCAGAAGCAAAAGACGTAGCACAAAAAGTAATAAGCGATGCGGCAGACGCAGCATTAGACGTTCGTGTAACAGCATCAGAAGCAGATGTAACAGCACTCGAAACAACTATTGGTGATATTAGTAACACACCATTAGACACTACAGCTACTTCATTAGGTGGAGCGATTAACGAACTACACACTGAAGTAACAACTGCAACAGCAGGCATAGCTACTAACGTAACTGACATTGCTACTAACGCAACTGACATTGCAACTAACGCAACTAACATTGCTAACATTGTAAGTAACACAGATGCAGCGGCATTGGATTCATTAACAGAAATTGTTACTGCATTCCAAGCAGGCGATAGCACATTAACAGCGGCGTTTAATACTGTTACAACAAGTCTCAATAGTGAGATTAGTGACAGAGCAAGCGGCGATGCAACATTACAAGCAAACGTTGATGCAGAAGCAGTTACAGCAAGAGCAGCAGAATTAGTAAACGCAACTGCCATTGCTAACGAAGTAACTAACAGAGCAGCAGCAGACGTAGCAGTTAAAGCGGCAAGTGACGCATACGCAGATACAGCAGAAGCAGACGCAATTGCGTCAGCAGAAGCAAAAGACGTAGCACGTATGGTAACTTCAGACGCTTATGCTGATACAGCAGAAGCAGATGCGATCGCTACAGCGGCAGCAGATGCAACTACTAAAGCAGACGCGGCACAAGCAGCAGCAGAAGCAACAGCGGCAACAGATGCAAGCGCCAAAGTACTAGTTGAAAAAACTCGTGCCGAAGCAGCAGAAGAAGCTAATGCTATTAACATCACTGCAAACGATGGCGACATTGCAACTAACGCAACTGGCATCGCAACGAACGCAAGTGCAATTTCAACTGAAGCAAGCGACAGAGCAGCAGCAGATGTAGTGTTAAACACTGCAATCACAGCTGAAGCAACTAGAGCGGCAGCGGCAGAACTTGTAAATACTAATGCAATCGCGGCAGAAGCAGTAACATCTAGAGCGGCAGAACTTGCTAACGCAACAGCGATTAGTGACGAAACATCACGTTCTACAACAATTGATGTTAACCATGCGGCACTTATCGCAACTAACATCTCAGGTATTGCTACTAACTTAACTGGTCTAAACAACGAAATTGTTGCGGCTAGAGCAGCAGAAGCAACATTACAAGCCAACATTGATACTGAGACAAGTAGAATTGATTCAATTCTAACTAACACAGATCCAGCAGCCTTAGATTCATTAACAGAAATTGTTACTGCATTCCAAACAGCTGACGGAACTATCAATGGTGCAATTACTTCATTAGCATCAGCTTCATCAGCAGATCGTACACTTGTACGTAGTGAATTTGCGGCAGCAGACACAGCATTAGGCAACCGCCTAACTACTGAAGAAGCTAACGTAGACGCACTCGAAACAACTATGGGTTCAGCAACAATTACTACTACAGCACAAACTGTAACAGGTGCGATTAATGAACTTAACAGTGCGAGCTCAGGTGGTTTAGCAACTTTGCAAGCTGAAGTAGATGCAACACAAGTAGGTGCAGGACTTGCGGCAGACGGTGGATACACAGCTCTTTCAGGTACACATGCAATAGATACAGCGGCATCTTTAAAAGGTGCGGACACATTATTGGATGCGGCTATATTAGCTGAGCAGACTGCTAGAACATCAGCAGACGCTACACACACAAGTAATATCGCAACAAACACAGCAGGCATTGCAACTAATGTAACTGCAATTGCAACTAACGCAACTAACATCGCAACTAACGTATCAGACATTTCTGCAAACAATGCTAGCATTGTAGCTGAAGCGACACGTGCAGCGGCGGCGGAAGCAGTTAATGCAAATGCAATATCAGCAGAAGCAACTACAGCAAGAGCAGCTGAATTAGCTAACTCAAATGCAATCGCAGCGGAAGCTGTTACTGCAAGAGCAGCAGAAGCAACTCTTACAACAAACGTAGGATCAAACTTAACCGAAATTACAACAACACAAGCAGGCGCTGGTTTAACAGCAACTGGTTCATATGTTGCTAACGGTTCTGCAAACTTTATTGATACAGCAAGTTCATTAAAAGATGCAGACGACAAACTTGATACTGCAATTAACTCTGAAGCAACTACAGCTAGAGCAGCGGAAACAGTGCTAACAAACAACTTAGCATCAGAAGCGTCTACAGCTAGAGCAGCAGAGAGTGCAAACGCAACAGCAGTCAGTAACGAAGTAACTAGAGCAACAGCGGCAGAGGGTGTTAACGCAGCTTCTATTGTAACAGTATCTGGTAACTTAACTTCTGAAGTAACACGTGCAACGGCAGCGGAAGCGGCAAACGCATTATCAGTTACTAACCTTACAGCAACAGTAGCAAACATCATCAGCAACACAGATGCAGCGGCACTTGATTCATTAAGTGAAATCGTTACAGCATTCCAAGATGCAGATGGTACATTGACTGGTGCAGTAGCGGCAAATGGTACTGCAATCACTGACGAGGCTACAACAGCCAGAGCAGCGGAAGCAGCATTAAGCGTAGCACTAGCGGCAGAAGTATCAGCTAACGATACAGACCACGCAACAGCAACTACAGATAGAGGTGCAATACGCACTGAATTTGCAGCAGCTGACTCAGCTCAAGACACTACAATCGCAACTAAACTAGCTAAAGCTGGTGGCGTAATGAGTGGTGATATTGATATGGGTACAAACATGCTAACTGGTTTAAGCACAGCATCCCTACCGGGTGATGCAGTTTCTAAAGCAGTACTAGACGCAGCAATTTCAAGCCAAGACATCACTGTATACACTACAGATGACTTAGCTGAAGGCAGCAACTTGTACTTCACAACTGCACGTGCAAGAACATCAATTAGTGTTGTAGACACAGCAGGCGCAGGACTCGTAACATACGATAACAGCACTGGTGTAATCTCAATTGACACTAATGAATCAGTACTAGACTTAACTGATGTATCCGATACGGCATACACAGATAAAGCTAATTACGTTCTAGCAGTTAACGCAGGTGAAACAGGAATGGCTCTTAAAGATCCATTGGAACTGTTTACATCTAACCAACGTCAAACTATCCCAGGTGATGGTGTAGCGACTACTTACTCGATTAACTTCGTAACAGACCAAGCTAACAGCATGGTATTTGTTGGCGGTGTTATTCAGGATCCAGGTACTCACTATACTATTAATGGTTCAGCACAAACGATTACTTTCTCAAGTGCGTTACCAACAGGTACGCAGGCAGTAGTTGTTGCTCACATGTCAGGACTAACTCCAGTATTAACAGCTGGTCAAGTTACAACTGATAAATTAGCAGCTGATATCAAAGCATACGTCCAGAAAGCTGAAGTTTCAGCAACTGGTTCTACTACAGTAGATTCGTTTAATGGTACATTGTATCGTTCAGCTAAGTATGTGATCCAAGTAGGTGATGGCGCTGGTAACTTCGAAACACGTGAAGCATTAGTAGTACACGACGGTACAACTGCATATATCACAGAGTTTGCACTAGTTTATACTGGTACAGATTTAATTGGTGATGCAAGTGTAACAATGAGTGGTAATAATGTGTTGTTAACATACACACCGACATCAGGTTCAGCAACTGTTAAAGTTATTGGAACATACATCGATGTTTAAGAAACGTTTACGTCTCTTAAATAGTTAACATTTAAGGGGCGCCGCTGTTAAAGGTGACGCCCCTTTTTTAGCTAATGATTGTTATAAAAGCAGTTAATAGCTATAAAAAAGCAATAAATACATTGCTACTCAATGTAGCAATAACTTTTTTGATCAAAAAGGAGTCATAAAATGGCACAAAGAAAATTTATAATTGATGGTGGTTTCAAAACTGATGACGCATCTGAATTATTAGCAAATCTATCAATGGGCGGGCACATTCTTCCTACTGTAGATTCAGATGGCACAACTGGTTTCGATCTAGGTTCTCCTACTGCAAAGTGGAAAGACTTATATCTATCTCAAGGTTCATTGTACATTAACAACCAAAAAGTACTAGAAGACGATTCGGGTACTATTGTTGTTCGTGCAGACATCGACCAGGGAATTACTGTTAAAGCGGAAGGCACCGGTGTTCTTACACTAGCGTCAAGCACTCCACTTGCAATGGCGGCAACGCTGCAAATGGCAGACGGAAAAAATATTACTGATGCAAACGGCATAGCTGTTCAATTTGGTGACAAGATAAACATGAACGGAAATACTATTATTAGTGTTGGCACACCCGTTGGCGCAACAGACGTATCAAACAAAGCGTATGTTGACCAAAAGGTTGCAGACATAATTAATGGTGCACCGGCAGCATTAGATACATTAAATGAACTAGCGAACGCTTTAGGCGACAATGCAAGTTTTGCTTCAGAGGTTACAAACACTCTTGCAACTCATACAGCATCACTTACAGCTAATACTTCTGCAATTGCAGTAAACGTTAGTGGAGTTGCAACAAACGCAGCTGCAATTATTGTTAACAATGACCAAATTGTTACTGAAAAAGTATTGGCTCGTTCAAACGAAGCATTACTTAACGTAGCAATAAATGATGAAACAGCACGTGCAGCGGCAGCTGAAGCAGTTCTAACAACAGCAGTAAATACAAAAGCAGCAGCAAGTCAAGTTACAACTGACATTGCTACAGCTAAAACTGGTGCAGAATCTGTAGCGGCAGCTTACACTGATACTAGAGAAGTAGCTATTACTACAGCATATCAAGCATATTCTGATAGTGGAACTTCATCAGGTGCAGTAACATCAGCAAACAACTACACAGATGCAGAAGTTGCAACAGCAACTACATCATTACAAAGTTATGCAGATACAGCAGAAGCAGATGCAATTGCATCAGCAGAGTCGAAAGACGTAGCACGTATGGTAACTTCGGATGCTTATGCAGATGCTTCGGAAGCAGCGGCAATTAGTTCAGCGGCAATTGATGCAAGTACTAAAGCTAATGCGGCACAAGCGGCAGCAGAAGCGGCGGCAGTAAGTGCAAATACTGCACTATCTGGTACACTTTCAAGTGCAATAACAACAGGTGACGCTAACGTAACAACAGCGGCGGCAACTGATGCAACTACTAAAGCAGATGCAGCTCTTGTTTCAGCAAAAGCATATGCAGACACAGCAGAAGCAGACGCAATTAGTACAGCATCAAGTGATGCAACTACTAAAGCAGATGCAGCTCTTGTTTCAGCTAAAGCGTATGCAGATACAGCAGAAGCAGACGCAATTAGTACTGCTTCAAGTGATGCAACTACTAAAGCAGATGCGGCACAAGCAGCAGCAATAGCGGCAGTAACTGGCGGAGCAGGCGCGGCGTTTGATACCTTGAAAGAGATTCAAGACGCAATGGCAACTGATACCGAACTTGGAACTGCAATTACTAACGTTACATCTTCAGCAGCTTCTACAGCGGCAGCAGATGCAACTACTAAAGCTAATGCGGCACAAGCGGCAGCAATTGCTTCAGCAGAAGCTAAAGATGTAGTACGTGCAACGCAGTCAAATGCATATGCTGATACTAAAAAATCTGAAGCTGTTGCAATTTCATATAGCTACTCAGACACAGCAGAAGCAGACGCAATTAGTACAGCATCAGGTGATGCAACTACTAAAGCAGATGCGGCACTTGCGGCAGCGAAAGTATATGCTGACAATGGTGATGCGAATACTACTTACACAGCTGGCAACGGTATGACGTTAAGTGGTACTCAGTTCTTAATGAGTGGCGCATATACTGGTAACTTTACAGCAACTGGTGATATCACAGCTTACTCGGACGATACTTTAAAAACTAACGTTCAAGTAATTGATGGTGCATTAGGTAGAGTTGAAGCAATACGTGGTGTTACGTTTGAGAGAATTGAAGACGGTTCAGTATCAACAGGTGTTATTGCCCAAGAACTTAAAGCAGTTCTTCCAGAAGCAGTACACACAGATGCTAACGGTGTTCACTCTGTAGCTTATGGTAACATTACAGGTCTACTAATTGAAGCAGTTAAGGAATTATCAGCACAAGTAGCAGAACTTAAAAAATCTAAGTAATTTTTATTACTTTAAAACTAAAAGGGTAGCGTAATTGCTACCCTTTTTTATGACTACAGTTAATATAGATAGTCATAAATATAAGTATACAAAAGGGAAGCTAGCTATATGTCGTTTAGAAAAATTCAAACATCCAATCAGGAAACTAGTAACATTTCTTTCACCGACTCTATTATTATCTTAGGTAAAAATAATGTTGGGAATACAGATGTTGGATTCTTAGGCAAGATAGGAGTTAATACCTATTCTGGCCTTATACGTGATGCTGATACTTCTACATTTTATATAATAGATCAGTATACGCAAAGCGAAGATAATAATGTAATAAGTGCAAACGATATAACAAAAGGAAATTTAACACTAGCTACTCTTACAGCAGATAATATTGTATCATCGTCAATTCCAACACTAGTAAGTGAGTTAACAAATGATGCAGGTTACATTACTACAGCAGGCGAAGCACAGGTATTAACGTTAACAGGTTCTACGTTAGCTATAACAAATGGTAGTAGTGTAAGTTTGTCAGCATATGCTACAACTACAGCCACAATGGCACTTGATGTAACAGCAAAAACACAAGCAATAGCATCAGCAAATTCTTATACTAATGGGCAAATAACTACAATTACAGGCACGTTACAATCGTATGCTCGTACACCACCAACGTGGGTAGCGCCTAAAGGTACAGAAGCAAATAGACCAACAAGTCCAGTTGAAGGACAATTTTACTTTAATACGGACACAAAGATTTTTGAAGGATACAACGGAACAAGTTGGATACAACTAGTACCGTCAACATTAGTAATAACACCTTAAAAAGAAATATACTAGTATATGTCACGATGACATATAGATAAATAGTTATGCAAGCAATATGCTTGTATTTAACGTTAAATATACGCAAGGAGCTATAATATGGCATTACCAGCAACTGGTTCGTCAATCAGCATGGGAACAGTAAGAAACTATTTTGGGCTAAGTGGTACAGTATCACTCTCAACATTAGGTGCTTTCATTTCACCATCAGTATCGACAAACATACAATTGTCGGCTACATTTGGCGGATGGCAGAATCCTAACAGTACAGGCGCATCCTAAGTCAAAAATAGTTTAATAAATAGCAGTGATGTTGATTGACAGCATCACTGTTATCATATATAATATAAGTTGATCATTCATTGATCTATTAAGTAAACTCAACACAGGAGAAAACAATGAGCATTAGAACTCGATTCGAGATAGAAACCTTTGTACTTGGCGCCCACCCAACACCGGCGAGAAAAGCACAAATACTTACAACGGAGCTTATGCAAGCCCGTGAACAACAACATCCAGATCTTCCAGTATTAGAAGCAATCATGGCAGACTTTAGTGCTGAACATGATGTTGATGCATTAATTGCAAATATTGAAGAAACTGAAGAAGAATATTGGATTGCACGTTTAGCAAAGCTAGCGGCAGTAGATATTCTAACAATAGGAAAAGTACAACCAGAACATATGAATTATATGGTAGCACTAGAAGACGAAGCTTTTTCAGCTTGTGTTAAATCTACAACTGCTATCGCTAAACAACTTAATTACGAAGTTCAGCAAGTTGAAGCAGAACTACAATCTGACTTAGCTCAAGAAAAGTAATTAATGGTTAGCATACCGACGTTTTACCACAAAATAGATAAAGCCGCGAAAGTAGCAATATGTGTACCTGTGCGAGATAATGTTACAGCGGTATTTGCTTATAGCCTCGCTAAACTTCAGAAAAAGTGCGGCGAGACTGATTTACCAACTAGCTTACACTTCAACATGGGTAGTGAAGTTGCAATGCAACGCCAACAATTGGTTCACGAAGCATTGGAAACTGACTGCACACATATTATGTGGATTGATGCTGATATGCAATTTCCAGTTGATACCCTAAATATATTACTAGCGGCAAACAAAGACATCATAGCTGGTAACTACTGTACAAGAGTTCCACCACACAGACCCGTTGCATTTAAAAGCAAAAGCAATTTAGATAGCAGAGTGTTTGGAGGTACAGGCATTGAGCCTGTTTGGGCAGTTGGCAGTGGAATGATGTTAGTAAAAAGAGAAGTATACGAAAATATTCCTCTACCTCATTATATGATTCAGTATAACGAAACTTATACTAGCTTAGTAGGAGAAGATATATACTTTTGTAGCCTAGCTAATGAACACGGTTATGAAGTAAATATTAGTCACGAACTAAGTGATAGAATTGCACATATAGGAACACGTGCATTTACAGTTAAAGGCGATTGCAATGATTAATTTGATTAACAATAGAAGAGAATTCCAAGGACAGAACGTTGTAACACCTTGGGACAGACTTAAAAGGTTTATGTTTGAAGCATACCCAATAATTAGAACATCTGTTAAAATTACAACCCAAGAAGAGCTATTAGCGTTTGCCTCAAAACACAAAGGTACAGCAGATATGGCTTGGATTGTATTTGATGAGATGGAAGCTAATCCAACTTTTCCTTGGCATTACAGACCAACAGATATTGGTAAAACTGTAATACATACATTTCCAAGAGTAGTTAAAAGAACAAACAGAGCGGTTAGTTGGGGCGACATTCATTTAGTTCCCACTAATGGAGTAGCACATGGTATAGTAGAAAATAAACTTGTATCAAGTTACCATATAGCAGAGTTTGATATCTTTATGATTAGTTATCATGAAGCAGAAGCAGATGAGAACTTTCAAAAATTAAGAAATAGATTTAAAGATGCACAACACGTTAAAAATGTTGAAGGCATAGGTAATGCACATAAAGCAGTAGGCGACTTAGCAAAATCAGAAATGGTTTATGTAGTAGATGCTGATGCTGATATGATGAATCACTTTAGCTTTGATTTTATTCCACCAATGAGTAAACGTAAGAATACAACATATGTTTGGTCTGCTAGAAATCCAGTAAATGACTTACAATATGGATATGGCGGTGTTAAACTATTTCCAAGAAGTCAACTTAGAACACTAGGACATGTGTTACCTGACTTTACAACAGGAGCTAGTTTTTATCAACCAATTAGTGATGTATCAAACATAACAAGATTTAATAAAGACCCATATAGAACATGGCGTAGTGCATTCCGTGAATGTGTTAAACTTGCAAGTAGTGTTAATCCTAATCAACGACAAATAGAAACAGACGCAAGATTAGAAACATGGTGTACTGTTGACAATGGTGCTCGTTTTGGACGTTATTGTCTTAAAGGTGCATTAGAAGGAAAAGCATATGGTCTTGAACATAAAGACAGCGTAGAAAATCTTAACAAAATTAATGACTACGAATGGTTACGTGAACAATTTGTAGCTAGTATGAAGAAGAAAGTTAAGGAATAAACATGATAAGGTGGTTTAAAGAATCCAAGCATCATCTTAACGTTGAAACTGGATGGGGATACTTTTATCACTTATGGCACAGTATAAAAAATAGTTGGTCTCTTATCATAATTGCTTTTAAAAGCGTAGTACATGGACTGCTCCCATTTATGTGGAAAGCAGATGCACCCAAGGGTGTAATTAAAATGTATCATCAAATTATGCGTATCCAACATATCAAAGATATGGACGAATTAAGGAAGAAACCAAAAAATGAGCGATATAAATCTACTACCACTACTGAATAGTTACGGAGATATATTTGAATTAGATTACAAATTTGATTCTGAAAAAGTTATCAACGAATTAGAACAGTTAGAATGGGAAGCCGGACCTAATGGAAAGTTTGGTTTAAATCTTACAGGACCATTAGGCGACTTATCTTTAGATTCTAAAGACAAGCACAACGAGAACCAGGGCTATAACCAAAATCTTGGTCAATGTCCAAGTCTTATGGAATTCTTTGTAGAGTGGGAAAATTTAGCTAGATGCAGGGCTGCAAAAATGTCTGCAGGTAGTTTCTTTAGTATGCATAGAGATGCATTTAGAATGAACCCACAAATTAGAATTTTTATTCCATTAAACAAAACAGCCGTAAACGAATGGAACTTTATATACGAAGATAAGCGTGTAGAGTTCAAGCCAGGTGTACCGTATATATTAAATACAAGAAAACAACATGGAAGTTTTGCAATGGCTGATGGCATATATCATATATTGATGAGTGTATTCTTAACTGAAAGTAATTTAAAGACAATTATTAGTATGTTACCAAACTGTAAGGAGAATTAATATGAAACAAAAAACAGATAAAAATTATAACAGTGGCGAGAAGATTGCTGATCTTGTAGATGCAGTTAAAAACTCTGACTATAAACATCAAGCGGGTAATACACAAGCTGACACATCATACAAAGATGAACTGTATAGCGACAAACAGATGGAAAACCATAACAAAATGGATAACATCTTTAAAGTAAATGGAGTTCCAAGTCGATGGGAGCATAATAAATTACATGCAGATTGGCACTTTGATCCTTTTGCTGATCCACATGAAGAAACATTTGTAATACCTTGTAGATTTGTAGGAGATTTTAGTGAGGCAGTACAGCATGCATTAAAAACTGCAAAAGAAATGACTATAGGAAATTATAGACAGCGTAATTTAAGTAAACAAGATAAAGATTTACATGATGGCGAAATACAAGATGTTATACTTGCTTCTGGTAAAGAAGACGTAAGTAGTATGTATTATGACAAAATTGTTGGAGCAACATTTGATAAAGATGGAGAGAATTACTTTGCAAGACGTAATGAATCTCCAGAGTATGAAATACTACTTAGAATGATAGATGCATTAGGTGTAGATGTTCACCAATCTAGATTACACATTCAAAGACTAGGACAAGTTACTCCTATTCACATTGATCAGCAAATGAGATATGCTAGGCCAGGTTGGCGTAAAATATGGACTGACGCAGGTGCAGATAAAAAACCTTTAAAGTTAAGAAGATTTTTAGTCATGCTTCAAGATTGGGATTACGGTCACGTATGGCAATTTGGTAACACTTATTATCAAGGATACAAAGCAGGTGAGTGTATAACATACGATTGGTGTAATATGCCACACGGAACAGCTAACTTTGGATATACACCTAGAGTTACGTTTCAGTTTACTGGATTCATTAATGACAAGATACAACACATGATCGACAATCCAGATAAAAATAGAATCATTGAAGTATGACAATTGAACGACCATTTACGCAGATGACAGAACAAGAAAAGTTAGAATGGACCTTTCGAGAAAAACTAGTAAAACAAAAAAGACAACCAAATACTACAGTAGAAGAGTATGGGCATGACAACGGCAGTAGATCTATTGTAGGAAAAACAGGATCAGATGCTTGGACCGGTGGAGCAGTACAAACTATAGACTGGACTTTACCAGAGAATCAATTTAATTATACGTGGAATAAAAATGGTTATAGAGGACCAGATGATAATGGAGATGTAGATATTATTTTTGCTGGTAGTAGTTTAACAATGGGAACAGGTGTTCCTTATGAAAAAACTTATCCACACCTCGTCTCAGAAAGACTTAATTTTAAACATATTAATATAAGTGATTTTGATACACTATTAGATTTAACAGATAGTTTACTTGACTTTAAGCATTTAACTCCAAAGTATGTTATACTAAGTGATTGTTGGGCAATTAATAGTACTGCCTGGTTAATGAGATTTTGGTTAAGACAAGAAAAAGATGAAAAAGTTAAAAATCTTATTAGAGAAACCTTTAAACAAAGTAACAGTAAAATATTTCAACTATTTGATTTAGCATTAATGCAAGCATTTCCAAATGCAAAGTATTATATATTAGAACCCGATGAAAGAAGAAAATATTGGTTTTATAATTATCAACCAATACATATCAAGTCAATTCTTTATAGAAAAGAAGAAATGCTAGATTTAGGTAGGGATCAAATACATCCAGGACCTAACACTCATAATTATCTAGCAGATAAAATATTAACAGAACTTAACAAAGGCATATAATGGAATACCAAGGTGAAGACTTAATAATAGTTGCAGGAGCTCCAGGTTCTAGATGGAG
>Ga0209279_10000065_pt1 | contig 73555 bp, 92 predicted proteins | sample CoawatmetaG00DNA_3_FD_187508 | JGI IMG/M metagenome (GOLD analysis project Ga0209279, IMG submission 187508) | Marine microbial communities from the West Antarctic Peninsula - Coastal water metaG006-DNA (SPAdes) (version 2) | ecosystem: Environmental > Aquatic > Marine > Coastal ...
GGTTAGTGTTCACTAACATAATCAAGATATAGGGGGGCCAATCAGCGACCCCGTTCACCTGCCGACCCCCCCATGGTCACTCAGCGACCCCCCCTATTACAAAGATTGCCGATTACCTTGCTTTTAGTCCATGGTAAAAGACCCTCAATCTACCCACCAAAACCATCCTAATCACACCCATAAAACCACCCTAGTAATGGACGTAAACTGCAGTCATTTATGGCCGTAATTGTTTGGACTTACATTCTTCCGCGACTCTGCTTAATTACCTACGCTTAGTAACGTTTGGATACGTTAGGTGACAGGGGTAACTAACTCCAAATATATGGCATGGTTAGTTACCCCCCCCATCCAGAGCTTTCCAAAAAGTATATAGAGGTATTACCAAAAAGTTTTGTGTATTCATCTATAACTTGTTGTTTTTTATACAGTAAAAAGGGTAACCATTACCAAGTAGTTTTGTGTATGACCCAAACGGTACAGTTTCTGAACCCAAACGGTACAGTTTCTGAACCCAAACGGTACAGTTTCTGAACGGTATCATAGGAATCGGTTGTCAAGTAACTGAATTAGTTGAAGTTTTTTTAAATAAGCACTTGACGGAGTGCGCACGAATCTATAATAAAGGGGGTAGATTCAGATTGTAGTGACTGAGTCTCTGCTTGATGGGTGACCACAAATTTCGTGGGTGGTTACACTGTCGCAGTATACCTACAGCGATTCCTCCTAGGTCGTAGTAGTTGTCCTCACCGGATTCCTAGACCGGTGAGGATCCCCCCCCAAATTTAAAAGTAAATCTTTATGGCTGACTCATATTCAGTTCAAAGTCGTGAAGGCGCTACTAAAAGAGAAGTGCCTTTAACCCCTGACGAAAAACAGGCTTGGTCTGAGAAACTCTCAAAGCAAAAAGAAGAAGACGCCATCATCGCTAAACACAAGGCGAAAGAAGATGTGCGTAAAGATAAATTCAAACGCTGGTGTAGTCGTAACGGGCTAAAAAGTCAGCAGCAGCGTCATGGTGGTCAGGTCTTAGAAGAGACTGGAACACTTATCACGGTGCGACAAGAACACTTCCTTATGGAGTACATGATTGATTTTGATTTGGCTAGAGCAATGGCGAAGGCACAGATCATTCATAAGAAGGTCGCTGTAAGGATATTGAATAAACATCACTCAAGGCTATTTATGCAAGAGCGAATGAACGAGCTTAAAGAAAAATCTTTAGTGGACGAAGAGATGGTTGTCCGAGGGCTTATCAAAGAAGCAAAGGATATGGAGTTCGGTTCGCCCGGATCTAGGGTAACAGCTTGGACTCAGTTGGGTCGTCACTTAGCCATGTTCACTGACAAGAGGACTGTTGATTCAAAGATTGCTATTGAATCTGTTATCGCTGATCTACCTGCATTGGACGATGACGCCATTGAGGGTGATTACATTGAGTCATCCACTGTCGTCAACATCGAAGACATTGATCGGATATGACCCCTGCTGAAAAACAAAAGCTTCAGGCGTTAAAAACTAACTTCCCTTATTTTGCGAAGTCGTGCCTCAACATCAGGACAAAGAAAGGTGATGAGAAGCGGTTTGTGCTCAACAAAGCCCAGCAGTTCATTCATGAGAAATTAGAGAAGCAGATTGTTGAGACTGGAAAGGTGAGGGCACTTGTTCTTAAAGGTAGGCAACAAGGCTGCTCAACTTACACTGAGGCTCGTTTCTATCATAAGGTGAGTCAGAACCGAGGCAAGCGTGCGTTCATCCTTACACACGAGCATGAAGCCACGGCCAACTTGTTTGATATGGTAAGACGTTATCACGAAGGCAATCCTTTCAAGCCATCCGTCTCTAGTTCAAACGCCAAAGAGTTGATGTTCGACAAGATAGACTCTGGTTACAAGGTGGGTACTGCAGGTAACAAAGCAGTAGGTCGATCTCAAACCCTACAATTATTTCATGGATCAGAAGTTGGTTTCTGGCCCAACGGTGAAGAGCATCTAGCTGGTGTATTGCAAGCCGTTCCATCGGAGGATGGTACTGAAGTTATTCTTGAATCAACTGCCAACGGTGTTGGTGGTGTGTTCTATGAAATGGTTCAGGCAGCACAGCGAGGCGAAGGCACATACCAATTAATATTTGTGCCTTGGTACTGGCAACCTGAATACGTCATGTTATCTCCAGTAGATTTCGTTAGGACAAAACAAGAAGAGCAGATGGTAGAGAGCCTTGGCTTAACAAACGATCAGCTTTATTGGAGGCGCAATAAAATCATGGAGCTTCGCTCTGATGACTTGTTCCGTCAAGAGTACCCCATTTCAGCAAACGAAGCGTTCATCTCATCGGGTCGCAGTGTGTTTGTCTCTTCATGGCTTATGGCCGCAAGAGATGAGTGCTACTCCCCAATGATGAGAGCTGACCTTCAGATTGAATCGCAGACACTGATTGAAAAAGATGATGGCTGTTTAAGGGTTTGGGATTTACCTCAATCGAATTCTCGTTACGTTATAGGCGTTGACGTTGCAGAAGGCTTAGAGAAGGGTGACTTCTCGTGTGCAGATGTCTTAGACCAAAACGGTAATCAAGTAGCTCAGTGGCATGGAAAAATTGCTCCTGATCATTTTGGTGATTTGCTCTACGCCTTGGGCATGCTATATCGCAGAGCCTTTATGGGAGTTGAGCGAAACAACCACGGGCTTACTACCCTAACCATATTAAAGAATAAAGGTTACCCCAACCTTTATATGCAAGAAGAATTAGAACGTGAGTATGACGGCAAACAATTTAAGAAAGTTGGCTGGCTTACAACATCTCGTTCCAAACCTTTAATCATCGACAACCTCGCATCCATTATCCGAGATTCTGATTCTGGCATTGTCTGCCAAGAAACAATTGATGAAATGGAAACTTACATCGTTCAGTCAAACGGTAGCACTAATTCAAGACATGGTTATTACGATGACCGCGTCATGTCTTATGCCATCGCTTGTGAAATGTATCGGAGGATGCCAAGAAATTATGGCCACTCCGTAGTAAGTATACGACAGTTTAAGGCCGCTCAAGCGGGTGTAGGGTATTAAATGATAATTGATTACAAAGAAGGTGAAGAGCCTCAAAACGATGAATCAGAGAACAACGAAAGAGTTGCTGATTCATTAGGCGGAACGCTGCGTAATCGTTTTGAAGAATGGAGCGATGCCCGTAAAGACATTGAAGACGATTGGGTTAAAGATCTGCGTGCGTTCAATGCTCAGTATGACGAAGACACACAGGCTCGTTTGTCTGCTGACCCCAACCGATCACAGATCTATGTTCGTCTAACTCGTGAAAAAACAATGGCGGCTTATAGTCGCATCATTGATTTATTGTTTCCCAGTGGAGACATGCCTTGGAGTATAGAACCCACCAGCGTCCCCGAGATGATGGATGAACCTTCTATTATTGAGCTTAACCAAAAGGCCATGTTTGAAGTAGAGGCCATCATGCAGCAGTTACAAGCTGAAGGTGGCGAGTTACAGATAGATCCGATGGAGTTAGCAAAGCAGCGCGTTGCAGAAGTGATGGAAGAGGCTGCAGCAGAATCTCGAAAAATTGCTAAAAAACGTGCTGAGCTGATGACTCTCGAAATGAAGGATCAGTTAGAAGAATTGAATTATGAAGGTGTGTACAAGAAAGCCATTATGGAATCTTGCATGCTGGGTACAGGTTGTGTGAAAGGATCCACTGTAAAAGTGGAAAATAAACAGAGATGGTCAGAAACTCCTGATGGCTGGACAATGTCCTCAGAAGAAATCGCTAAACCAAATATCGAGTATGTATCAATTTTCGATGTTTATCCTGATCCTTATGCAATTGACTTGAGTGATTTATCTGGTGTGTTTCACCGCCATGTAATGACGAAGCATCAGTTTCGTGCGCTAAAGAAAATGACTGGATTTAGTACAGAAAACATAGATGAAATCGTTTCCGATAATCCTGATGGAAACCATGTTGAAGAAACCCACGAACAGTCAAGACGCCACATTGCTGGTCAGTTAATGAAGACCACATCAAATCGCTATGAGGTCATTGAGTGGTGGGGTTTAGTCGATGGTCTTGAACTTCAAAAGGCTGGATTAGAAATAGAAGATGAAACTGAAGAGTATGAGGCTAACGTCTGGATCTGTGGATCTAAAGTTATTCGTGCTCGATTGAATCCACACCAAGGTGGGGAGCTTCCCTATCAGTTATTTCCTTACGAACGCACTCCCCATCAGTTGTGGGGCACAGGCGTTCCTAAGATGATGCGTGATTCGCAAGACACCATTAACGCTGCAGTAAGAATCTTCATTGATAACCAAGCAATTTCTTCTGGCCCTCAAGTTGAGGTCAATACCAACATGCTTCCAGCTGGAGCGGATGTTACTGACATTCACCCATGGAAGATTTGGTTACGTGAGGGTGGTGATTCAGCCACACCGATGCTCAGGTTCTATCAGCCGCAGAATGTATCTCAGCATCTAACCACTGTGATCGAATTGTTCAGACGCTTCGCTGATGAAGAAACATCAATGCCATCTTATAGCCACGGACAGAATACTCCGGGCATGACTAAGACAGCATCAGGCATATCCATGATGATGGGTGCAGCTTCTATTGCAGTTAAATCAATAATTAAGAACATTGATGACTATTTGACGCGTCCTCTAATTGTCAGTTTGTACAACTGGAACATGAGATGGAACATTAAAGAAGAAATCAAAGGTGATATGAAAATTGTCGCCCGTGGTTCTACCGCATTATTGGCTAAGGAAGTCCAATCTCAGCGTCTTATTCAGTTTGCTCAGATGACAACCAACGAAGTTGATCTGCCGTTAACAGATAGACGCGTTGTGCTGGGCGAAGTAGCCAGATCTCTTGATCTAGACCCTGATAAGTTCATGCCAGTGCCTGATGACGAGTCGATGCAAGCTCAAGAAGCAAGGCAAACAGCAGATGATCAGATGCGAGAAGCTCATATGGAAGCTGAGATGGCTGAACAAGCGGCCACAATCGCTAAACTTCAGGCTCAAGCTAAGAGAGAACAGTCACAAGCGATGCTCAATATGGTTGATGCTGAGACATTACCTGCAGAACGAGAGGCAGAAGCTGCTCGAGACAGGGCATATGCGGCTCAAACAGTTCAATCTGTACAACAAGGCAAGACCCCAGATGGGTTTAGTCAGTAATGTATGGAATACCATACTGAAAGATACGAACCAGATCTTTGGTATCTCAGTATAGGTGGTGATCCTAAAAAGTTTTATACCTTATCCAAGGTGATTAGAGCTGAGCTAGCTGTTAAACACATTCGTAAAGGACTGCAACTCAGTCTCCCAGAAAATCGCCTAGCGTTTGCTGTCATTAAGCAAGCGGTGGCGGATTTAGCCCACATCAAACCAAACATTCAGGACAGTGCATGGGATTACCTGCAGTGTCCCGATGCTCTATTCCTTGATGCCATCGAACTTGATGCAGGTTATGTCCGACTTGTGGCTAAGCAATATGGGCTAACCAAATGAATCGAAAACAATTACAGCGATCAGAAGTTGAAGCTGTCATGTACCTCACATATAGCAACCCCGATCAATGGGGTCGCTTCAAAGAATACCTCCAACGCATGTATGACATTGCGAAGGAAGACATGGAGACGAACCCTCACGACCTTGGTGCTTATCGCACGTTACAAGGTGAATGTGCGGTGCTTCGTAAGCTGCTGCAGATCGAAGAGACTGCGCAGAAACTCCTCAACACATAGCTTTATTTTTTTCTGGCTGGATAAGCGATTTCGCCCCAGCTGAATTGGAGCGGGTGAAGGAATTCCCGAATAAGTGCCCCCGAACAGGACAAGGCGCGGATCGGCCTGATACCCATCATTGCGGAGAGAGCAAGTGACACCAGAGCAAATAGACCGTTTAGAAGCGGAAGCAGACGAGGCTTTAAGACAGGCTACATCAGCCCCCGAACAGGACAAGGTTGAAGTGACTGAGTTGGCAGAGGCGCAAGCTGAAGCTGATGGTATTGAATCCCAAGTGGTTGAACCAGAAGTAACAAACAAAGCAGAACCCAAAGCAGAAGAAGCGGCAGTGGCAACTGAAGCAGAACCTGAAGAGGACAACTCAGCTAACTTTGAAACTGATGGAGTGAGTATAAAGAATGCGCAAGAGCGTATTCATAACGCGCAAGCCTCTTACGAGAACGCACGCAAGAAGATGACGAAAGCTTCGATGGAAGCCTCAGAACTTCGCAAGCAGAATGAAGCCCTTCAAGCTCAGCTAGAAAGCGCCAAGATGATGGCTACCATGCCAGCATTAGCTCCTAGTGGAGACGCTCCACCAAGGCCATTAGTGGCTGAGGCGGATGACCTAACATCCTTTGTGGATGAATACGGTGAAGACTTTAATCCTCTCGTAAATACCATGCGCACCCAAAAACAACTTATCGACAAGATGAGTGGGCAGCTATCCCAAATGGAGCAGTCACAGAAATCTACGGACGCTAATAAAGCAGAAGTAGAACATCGTGAAGCCATCATTGAAGGACATGCAGACGCCTACGAAGTTGTTGATACGCCTGATTTTCAGGGATGGGCCTCACGCCAACCTAAAGAAGTTCAAGACATCCTCCGTTCTGGCAGCCCTCAATCGGTTATTTGGATGCTCTCCTCGTACAAAGAGGCTGTAGGTGCTAGTCCCGTGAACGCTAAAGCGGATAAGCAAAAGCAGCTTTTGGACGATGCAAAGAAGGCGGCTGATCCGGCTGTTTCATCTGTTCGTTCCAACAACACTGGCCAAAAGACTACTCAGTTTACTCGTGAACAAATTAAAAACATGAGTCTTTCTGAGTATGAAAAGCATGCCGATCAAATTGATCAGGCCATGTTATCCGGTCAGTTATGACGAGTTAGGATTGATTCCCTTTCCTGACTCGAAAATTTATTTTCTAAATAAGGAGAAGGGCAATGGCACTTCCATTTGCAGACGGCGCAGGCGGTCGATTTATACCTGAAGTATGGAGCAAGAAGTTACTTGCTAATTTTTATAAAACCACAGTGTTAGACGCAATTTGTAACACTGACTACCAAGGCGATATTTCTGGCCATGGTAGCAAGGTTCATGTTCGTCACACACCAACTGTGGGCATCTCGGATTACGATCCAGCTCACGCAACACCAATCACTAGCTATGCGGATCTTAACGATACCGAGCTAGAGTTGTTAATCGACAAAGCTAAAATGTTTGCTTTCAAGGTTGACGATGTGTTGATGGCTCAATCTGATATTCAGCTAGTTAACGAGGCAACTCGTGATGCTGGTGAGCGTATGAAGATTGCTGTTGATAGCGATGTATTAAATGGTATTTACAGTGGCGTTGCTGCTGGCAATATCATTGGTGGTGCATTGTATGCTAATGCCATACAGATCACTTCGGCTAATGTTATTGACCATATCATTGATATGGGTAACAAGTTGGACGAAGCTGATCAGGCTGAATCTGGCCGTTGGTTGGTTCTACCACCTTGGATCTGTTCAATGATCAAGAAGTCTGATCTTCAGAACGCTAACCAGTCAGGTGATTCTACCTCGATTGCGCGTAATGGAAAGCTAGGCATCATTGATCGCTTTACGATCTATCAGTCTAACAACGTGCCGATTCGTGGTGACGATGCCGCAGCCGCAGCCGTAGCTGACGCTGATGCTCAGTATAAGATCTTGGGTGGTACTACCCAGTTCGCTACGTTTGCTAGCCAGTTTGTTAAGACTGAAACCCTACGTTTGGAAAGCCGTTTCGGTGATGCCATCCGTGGTTTAAAAGTATACGGCTACAAAGTCGTTCAACCTACCTCTGCTGTTTTGTTAAACGCTAAGAAGTAGATCATAGCCCTCATCTCGATTCGCTCGAGGTGGGGGTTTTTTTTGAGGAGAAATCATGTCTAAAGGTAAAGCCCTAAAAATGCAGACGGCAATATCTAAGGAAGACTTAGAATTTATTGAAACCATGTCTAAAGATGATCTTGAAAGCTATGTTAAGCAGCATTTCAGTATCGACATGGATAAGCGCAGCAAGGCCAGCACCCTAAGAGCCGATGCTACGAAGATGATTAAAGACCATTTAGGTCTCACCGAACCAAAGGTTGAGAAGAAAGAAACCAATAAGGCAACTAAGGAACCCACTATTAAGTTTGTTCGTAATCCTGTTGATGGCTTTCCTTATCCAACCATTCCATGGGGTGAGATGAACCCTGATTGGATGCCATGTGATTCAAGCGGTAAATTAATCTAGGAGTAATCCATGGCCGTCACGTTAGCCAAAGAAATTATCAGTAGAGCCAAGATTGTTTTGCAGGACACAAGCTCGTCTGGCACGCGGTGGCCAAACTCTGAACTTCAGTACTGGTTGAATGATGCTCATAAAGAAGTAGTCCTGTATCGGCCTGATGCCAATACTATTAATGAGGAGTTTACGCCTGTCGCAGACTCTTCCAAACAGACTCTTCCAGCTGATGGATTGAGGTTGATGGAAGTTATTCGTAACACAGCAGCAACTTCTACCTATAAGGCAACTCGATTGATTCAGAGATCCGTTCTCGATGACCAAGTACCTGCATGGCATAACGCAACGGCTGGCGTGAACATAGATCATTTTGTCTATGACGAGCGGGATCCAAAGACATTCTACTTGTATCCCCGACCTAATTCTTTAGCAAGATTAGAGATTATATATTCAAAATTGCCTACTGAGATTTCGATTGTAAATGCAGACGAAACATTAAATTCAGCAGCATCAACCACGAAGATAGGCGTAGATGATATTTATGCCAATGCTCTGTTGGATTTTATTCTCTATCGTGCCTATAACAAAGACGCGGAGTTTGCAGGTAATGCGACTCGTGCTCAAGTTCACATGATGGGCTTTGCTTCTTCATTGGGTGTTAAGTCAAAGATTGATGCTTCTAGTGCACAGATGAGAGCAGTACAAGGCGCAGATGCAGTTAACTCTTAGGAATAACCCATGGCTGATATAAAGTTAGAGACCCTTGTTCCTGATGTAGTAGTTGAGATTCAAGGCGCACCATCATTTACGATTATACATTCTCTACGCAGAGCGACTTCTGAACTGTGTGAGCGAACCCTCATTTGGGAACATACAGAAGACACTCTTGATACAGAGGCTGGAGAGATAGAGCATGACTTGCCTATTCCAAGGAATGCAGAGCTGGTTCAGCTTATTTCTATTTCTAGAAAAGGCGTGGAGTTAATACCCATTTCAGTTCGTAAGATGTCTCAGCTGCAGGGTGACGTTGAAGATGAAACCCGATGGGCCACTCCACTTTATTACTCCACCGATGGAATATTAACCACTCGCATGGCACCCATACCTAAAGTATCTGAAGAGCTTGAGTGTCGTATGGCATTAAAGCCGAAACAAAATGCAACGAGCATTCCTTATGAGCTGGGTGTTCGATGGCGAACTGCCATTGAAACTGGAGCGAAACACTTCCTTTGCATGATGGCGAATACAGAATGGTATGACCCTAATCGTGCGGCCTATTACAGGCAACTATTTGATCGTGAACTTGCTAGGGCCAAGGTTGCTCAGATGCAAGGTTACGACAGTACAAATCTCCGCGTTAAGTCAGTTCGATTTGGAGCGTAGGGGCGCTGGCCCAATCCTGCACTATTTAGTGCAACTTAAAACCTTATTTGGAGTTAGCAATGTCTAAGTTTTCTGATTATCTTGAGCAGCATATTCTCAATGCCACCTTAAAGGGTGGTGACTTTCCCGATATTTCTCAGGCCTATTTAGCTGTATTCATCGGTGATCCTACTGACGCGGCTTCTGGTGGCGCTGAAGGTGCATGGACTAACTATGCCCGTCAAGCAATGTCGTTTGGCACTATTTCTGGTGGAGCCGTTAACAGCTCAACCCAGATTCAGTTTCCTGCATTGGTAGGGTCTAACGTTACCATTAGTCACATCGGCATTTTCGATGCGGCATCCAGTGGCAACATGCTTTATCACACCAATTTGGCAACGTCCAAGACACTAACCGCTGACGATGTACTGTCGTTTGCTGTCAGTGGTGTTACGGTGACACTAGACTAAATGAACTTTTCCGCACTCAATACACACGCGATTGGTGTTATCTCTGCTTCGGCAGAGGTGACAACAGTTGAGGGTGCGGCATCATTAAGTGCAGGGGCATCTGCTTCTGCTCAAGCAACTTTACACTCTCATGCTACCGCTGCTGTAATCAACTCAGTCGCATTAACAACAACGCAATCTGTTGTTCGTTTTGCCATGGCTACTGCCACACTAGGTTGTAACGCAGCTGCAAACGTAGAAGGGTATAGAGTTAAGTTTAGTAACGCTGAAATAGTTTGTGCAGCAAGCAGTGATGCTAATGCTGTGGTTCACAGGCAAGCAGTCGTGTACGTTACGGCTCAAGCAACGAATGTTGCTGTAGGATCGAGGGTGGCCTACGCGTCTGCTTCATTACAAGCAGAGTGTAACCTAACCGCTAACTCAGGTAAGGTCACTTTCTCCTCTGGAACATTGGTTGCTAATGCAGCTATGTCCTCTAGTGCAAATGTTCATCGAGGCGTGCAGGCATCTATCAATGCGACTGCCGATTCTTCCTCATCTACCTTTATAGTCACTCCAGCAACAGCCAGTGTTATCAGCTCTTGCTCAGTTCTATCAGAAAGCTCAGCGCAAGCCTCAGCCCAATGTTCTGTAGCGGCACAAGCTAATCTAAGTTCATCTGCACACTGTATTCTTCAATCAAGTGCTGGTGTATCCGCATCAAGTGAAGTCGATTCATCAACTTATGTCGTATGGGATGCCTATGGTGTCTTTATTGGCTCAAGCTTAGCGATCTCAGTCGGTGAAAAGAAAGCGGTGGCACAGACCACTTTGGTTGCAAGCGCTGCATTAACTGCCGTTGCAACTTCAGGAGCGTTCTCTTATGCCACTGTTACTGCTCAATCTAACATCATCGCAACCTCTAGTATTATTCATGGCTTAAATGCTAGCGTTACTGCAAGTAGCTCACTATCTAGATCTGACACCCAAACTTTTGTGGTTACTGCTTCTGGCGGTAACTATGTCATTGCTAGCCAATCTAATAGACCATTAGATTTCAAAGTCGGATCTACATATACATTCGACTTATCAAGCTCTAGCAATGGTTCTCATCCTTTACGGTTCAGCACCACTAACAATGGCACACATGGTGGTGGCAGCGAGTACACTACTGGCGTAACCATTACTGGTAATCAAGGTCAGGCTGGCTCTTCGATTTCCATTGTTGTCACTGAAGACACCCCATCTACTCTTTATTATTATTGTGCTTACCATTCCGGTATGGGTGGCACTGTATCTGTTTCAAGTGCTGACGATGTTTCAGCCAGTATAAATTCTTTTGCAAGCGCAGCCCTTAATGGCTCCGCCTTAATTACTGCATCATCAAATTCTGTTATTGAAGCCTCAGTTACGATTGCTTCTGTATCAGAGTTAACGGCTGCTGCTCATGCAGTTGTAGATGCTGGTGCAGCATTTGATTCAACGAGCAATGTAACTGCTGAAGCCATAGCGATTTCTGGTGCTCAAGCAAGTGTTTCTGGCTCTAGCTCACTATCAAGTGTTAGCTATAATGTATCCTCGGCTAGTGCAACCTTTATTGGCTCCAGTATTGCCATCTCAGTTGGCCATAAGAAGTCAGTCGCTCATACAACCATCAATGCTAACGCAGCCGTTTCTAGCGCGGCTAACTCTGAGGTTTACAACGCAGCTTCAGTAGCAGCGTCAGCTGTTGTGAGTTCGATTGCAGTTAACTATTCATCTGCTCAAGCCAGTTGTGTCGCTCAGAGTTCTGTTTCAAGTTCAGCATTTAATACTGCTAATCCAAATGCAGCTATTATCGCTCATGCAAATACATCGGCTACGACTGCTACTATACATTTTGCAACAGCTAATGTTGATGGCTCTTGCGTCATTGCTACTGCGCCATATCGTGTTATTGATGTATCCGCAGCGTTGTCTGCTTTTGCTGTTTCCATATCAGTTGGTAATAAGATTTCAGTTGGAAATGCTCAGTTTATAGGCACTGCCAACCTAACAGCTGTAGCACAGGCTAGTAGTAATGGTCAGGCAACAGTTACTTGTAGCGCCTCGGTTTCAAGTTCGGCAATCGCAGCGAGAATTATTCAAGCTGAAGCCTATGTGCTGGATAGTTTTGAGGTAACCCCCGCCTACACGATACCTGAATACGATACTTACACCTATACAACAGCTACGTCAGTTTATGGGTATTACTCTCCTGTACCTTCGTTTCAATCTCGAACTAATCCGGGCGGAGTTACATACTATTATTCTGGTAGTTATTACTTTTATCATGGTATGTACCCTGCTGGGTCAGATTACACATGGACTTTTACCCCTCAGAATCAAAACTCTTCTCCACCTACAGAGTCTTCAACTTGGGGAAGCTTTGGGCCTGCTCCAGCTGCAAATACATCAGGCCGTTATAAAGGCGCTGTGATTGGAAGTATTAACCATCAAGACTCTGTGTATATTCCCGGTCTGAACCAAGTAACTGTAACTCACTACGCTACTCGTTACCAAATACTAGAAGACACTGTTACTACACACACGACCACTCATCCTGCTGTTTACGTTGAAGCAGTATCTGTACCAACAGGTTACACACCTAATGCTCAGGTTGTGGTTTCAGATGTAAGTGTCCTTAGTGGTAGCTTTGCATACTCAACAGCATCAGCTGAGGTTACTGCAACAGGTACTCGAGTTTGTATAGGCATAGCAGACGTAACCAGTGCAGCATCAGCTACGTCAACAGCGTTCACAGTAAGGTACATTGACGCATCAGCAACAGTTAATGCTACGGCAGACTTATCGTTAAGTGTCACTGTTGACATATTAGGGTCAGCCCAAGTATTGGCAGATGCTGAAGCAACAGCTGAAAGCTTCAACACTTTACTTGCTACTGGATCGTTCAGTGGATCTAGTCTGGCGATTTCTGTAGGTAATAAGAAAGCTGTAGGCCAGACTGATATTGTGGCTACTGCTTCAGTCTCTGTCGCTTCATCAACCTATGTGATATTTGACGCTTCAGCAGCAATCAATCCATCTGTAACCATAAGTGCTGTTGGAGACCTTACAATTATTACTGCGGGGCTATCAACAGCTACCGCAACAGCCAGCATTGTTGCCTCTGGCTACCTATCAGAATCAGTTGCCAGTGCTTCAGTCAATGCCTCAGCCTCAGCCACAGCTGATGGCGACAACTTAATCGGTGCCGTAGCAAATGTTATTACCACACAGTTCTATACAGAATCTGTATTCCATCCTGCCGTAATAACTGCGGGGTATTGGGTTCCTGCTGTGTGGGAATGGGCAGTCGTAGGATCCACAGTATATGTGAATGGGTCTTATAGTTATGGCCCTGTCGGATCAGGATATAGATTCGTATATCCCGGTACAACTTCTTATCAAGGAAGTGACACATACCTAACTTATGCTACGGAACAGTATACACAGACAGCAGCAACTTACTATGTAAACCCTGTAACCGTTAGCGAAGCCTATACCACTCCAGCGTTCTGGACAAATACAGGATATACCCCTTCTGCAAATGTTGCAGCTGAAGCCACCGTACTATTTAGCTTCAGCCTCACTGCGTCATCTGAACTGTCTGCCACAGCTGGAGCAATACAAACTGCTTCTGCTCAGATCTCAGCGTCAGCAGATACCACAGCCGCTTCTTACATTGAGAGTTCTGCAACCTGTACGTTAAATGGTACAGGTTCCATATCTCCAGTTAACACAAACTTCCTTAAATTCACCAGTGCTGCACTATCAGCTTCGTCTGATGTTGTGTCATTAGCTGATAAGGAAATTTATGCCAAGGCGGATGTAGTTGGAACGGCTGACATAACTGTTTCAGGAACAGGAATAAACGCTGCGTTTGGTTATTCAAATGCCGCAGCTTCAGTAGAAGCAACAGCCTTCCGAATGAGGGTTCCTTCTCCGATAAACGCCATAGCAACAGCTGAAGTAGTAAGCAGCTTTACTTATGTTTCACAGACGGGTGAACGCAGTAACGGCATTCTCATATTGGTTGAGGCAGAAGTCCGATCTATAACGGTTGAAGCGATTGACCGAGTAATCATTGTAGATGCAGAAGATAGAACCATCTTTGCCGAAGCAGCTTAAAGAGAGATATTTATGGAATCGTATACCAAACAGCCCACTGAAAGATTGGACTATGACATTGATTTTACTGCATGGCTTCCAAGTGGGGACGCGATAATTTCCACTGTGACTGCTTCAGCTCCAGCGGGCTTAACGATTTATGTGACTGATGCAACGACCATCATACCTAAAGTCTGGGTAGCTGCGGGTGTGGATAAAAAGAGCTACATCGTTTCTGTCACAGTTGAGACCAACCAAGGCCGAACTAAAGAAGTCAACTTTAAAGTTAAAGTAAAGGATACATAAAATGGCTTTCGAGAATAACGTACAAGGTACGCTACAGGCAAACTTAGCTATCGGTGCAACTACTGTTGATGTGGTTAAAGCTGTTGCCCCAAATAAAGATGTTCCTACAAGTGGCCGTTTAACTCTATCTGCCACAGACAAGACTGAGATCATTACTTATACAGCGCGTACTAATCCTACTAATAGCCAAACTTTTGCAGTTACTTCAGTTAGTACGGAGTCAGGTAATAAGTATTACATCAATGGTGTACGACAACAAACGCTAACTTTAAAAGTTGGATCTACTTATATATTCACTTATCCATCAGGCCATCCGTTTCGATTTTCTACTACTGCTGATGGTACACATGGAGGTGGGTCAGAATACACCACAGGTGTAACCCACAATAGCGCAACACAAACTACGGTTGTCGTATCTGATAGCACTCCAGCAGCTTTGTATTATTATTGTTCTTATCACGCAGGCATGGGTGGGAGTGCATCAGTTGTTAGTTATTGGACACTGACTGGAGTTGCTAAGAATGCTGAGTCTTCTTTTGGAGATCAAGCATGGTCAGCAGGTGATTCATTTTTCCAAGCACTAACTGCAGCTGATGTAGTTAATTTTACAACAATACAATCAGCTACAGCGCCTACTAATCCTTCTATTGGTACTAAATGGTTTAATACTACTACAGGCGTTCTTCAAGAATATTTAAGTGACGGCACTGATTCAGCTTGGTTAGACATATCAGCAGGTGCTGTCTTGATGGCAGCATCAACTTCTGCAACAGTAATTGCCCCAATAGCACAAGGCCGTATTAGCACAGAAGCGTCAGGCACAGCAGCAGGCTGTAGTTATAGTGCCTACTCTAGTGGTAATACAACTGTAACTTTTAACACAGCTATGGCAGATACTAATTACTCTGTCATTACAGATAAAGAAAATTTTGATGCACATCAAGTAATAGTAAGTAGTAAAACAACTACTTCTTTTGTCCTGCAATCAAAAGACACCGCAGGCACTGGAAATATGTCACCTTCTAGCTGGCCTTACGCATTTGTTGTCTATGCAAGTGACCCAGTACAAAATGTAATAGCAAATAAAGGCGACACAGGCGACACAGGGGGAACAGGCCCAGCTGGAGCAGCAGGCCCAGCAAGTCTTTCCTTTGGTGAATTCAGCATAGAACCAGTTACAGGAATGTTATCAGTAAACTACTACGGTGCAGCATACGAGGAAGATTTTTCAATAAACTCAAACGGTGAACTAGAGGTAACAACCTAATGCCAACTTTAAATTTAGGCAAAGTACGCTTTGCTTTACAAGGCACATGGGATTCAGCAACTGCCTATGCAATTTTAGATGCTGTTCTTTACAACGGCAGTACATATACTGCTATTGCAGCTTCTGCTGCAGGTACAGTTCCATCTAGCAATGCAGCTATCTGGCAGTTACTTGCTGAAAAAGGTACTAATGGCAATGATGGTACTGATGGCAATGATGGTACTAATGGCACTACTTTTACAGCAGGTACAGGGTTAACTCTTTCTGGTACAACACTTATTTGTGACATCAATACTCCGTCTGAAGTAGGTCTTAGCAACTTATCAAACAATGGTAATAACTTGTCAGGTAGTTTCACAGCTTCAGGCAACATTACAGCTTACTCAGATGAACGCCTTAAAAGCAATGTAGAAAAAATTCCTAACGCACTAGATAAAGTTCTTAATGTTCGTGGTGTTACTTTTGATATGAATAGTGAGAGAGCAACTGGTGTTATCGCACAAGAGTTAGAAAAAGTGTTACCAGAAGCTGTGTTTGATAATAAAGATGGCATGAAATCTGTAGCTTACGGAAACATTGTAGGACTTCTTATTGAAGCAATTAAAGAACAGCAAGTTCAAATTAATAAGCTAATTGAGGAAAGTAAGTAATGGCTCTTCCGTCTGCTGGTGCAATATCTTTTAGCCAAGTTAATATAGAACTTGGGCGTCCTTCTACACAGAATCTTAGTATGTCTGATTCAGCATTACGAACGCTATTTAACAAAACTAGTGGTTATATCAGCATGTCTTCAGGTTGGGGCCAATCTAGTTTTTCTGCGTATCCTTATAGTATGCAGCATCTAGTTATTGCTGGAGGAGCTGGAGGATCTGGTTATGTGGGTTCAGGAGGAGGAGCTGGCGGTATGCTTGAAGGTACTTACTCAATAGATGCATCACGTACTTACTCTATAACAGTTGGTGCAGGCGGTGGAAGCGGGTGGGGCAATGGAAATGAGAGTCGCCTTGAAGTAAATGGAATCATGATTTCCAATCCTACTGGTGGTGGTTTTGGAGTAAGCAATAACAGCATACAAAGTGCTATACAAACAGGTAATAGCGGTGGTTCTGGAGGCGGCTCTTTTTATGGAGGCTCAGTTGGTGGTTCAGGAATAGCTGGTCAAGGACATGCAGGCGGGAACGGAGCCAGTACTTCTTTGTATAAATCTGGCGGTGGAGGTGGTGCTGGTCAAGCTGGGGCCAATGGTGGCTACTCACCTGCTAACGGTGGCAATGGAAGAACGTCAACCATTACTGGTACTAGTGTAACTTACGCAGGCGGTGGTGCAGGTGGCACTTTCTCTCCGGGCACTACTGTAGGTCAAGGAGGAACTGGAGGTGGTGGACACGGTGGTGGTTGGGGCGGAGGCGTACCATCGTTAGGCGGGCAGGTAAACACAGGTAGTGGTGGTGGCGGTGGTGGTGCCGGTAATGCAGGCGGCTCTGGTGTAGTTATTATTAGAATGCCAACTGTTTATTACTCTGGCTCATATTCAGGAACACCAAATGTATCTACTTCGGGCACAGACACAATATTAAAATTTACAAGTTCTGGTACGTACATTTCATGAGAGCAGTAAATAATACATTTATTAAAAGCGGGATTTTAAAATGACAGCTTACGTTTATACATCAGGCGGTTTCCCATCATCACCCGTATCAGGTGATACGTTGGCTATTAATTCTGCTCAGTATCAATGGAATGGTACTACTTGGGTAGCTAATACTGCGCCTGCTGGCCCAACTGGGGCTACGGGAGCCGCAGGTGGAGCAGGTACAGATGGTACAGATGGTACGGATGGAACTAATGGAACCAATGGTACAGACGGTACGAATGGAACCAACGGTACCAACGGTGCAGATGGAGTAGGTGGTGTTAGAGATTTCGTAGCTAGCGGTACTTTGCCAAACGGAACTCCTGTTATTTTAAAAAGTGACGGAACTGTTGAAGCTGTAGAAATTCCAGTAACAACTATTGCTACAAATATGCCAGCAGGTAGCGAATATGTATTTAACTCAAGTGCAACATTTGATTTCAATATAGATTTTGATCCAAATACCGCAAATACTTTTGTAATAACTTATAGAGATGTTGGAAATGGACACGCTGGTACAGCAATCGTAGGAACTATTGCTAGTAACACTATTACTTTTGGCTCCCCAGTTGTGTTTAATTCAGGCGATTCTTATTGGAACTCAATATCCTTTGATCCTAACACTGCTGGTAAGTTCATATTAGCGTTTAGAGATGTTGACAATTCATACTACGGCGTTGTGATGTTAGGCACAGTTTCAGGAACTTCGATTAGTTTTGGTTCTAAGTATGTATTTAGTTCTGCTACAACAAGCGAAATTCATGTATCTTTTGATCCTCACAATTCAAATAAGTTTTTACTTGCTTACAACGATGGCAACGGCAAAGCGTTAATTGGCACAGTTTCAGGAGCCTCGGTTACTTTTGGAGCTGTGAATACATTTAATAGTGCCTCATCTTATGAAATAGACTTACGTTTCCATCCAAGTCAAACAGGTAAATTTGCAGTTGTTTATAAGACTGCAAGTGGCAACAGCGGTTATGCAGCAATAGCGACAATTTCAGGTAATAATATTACTTTTGGTACTCCAGCTTATTTTACAAATGCTTCCTATAACTACTCAGTAGCGTTTGACCCAAATTCATCAAATATTGTAGTGGCTTGGAGCGACAGCACTAACGGAATGTATGGCACAGCTATAGTTGGCGCAGTCTCAGGCACCACTATTACTTTTGGTACTAAGGTTGTACACGCAACAGCATATTCCGCCGGCATTAAAATAATCTTTGATCCGTATGGCACGACAGGTAAGTTTGTAATTTCTTATCATGATGAAACTGGTGGATCGCCTTATACTGGCATGATGGTCACGGGTACAATTTCTGGTACTACTCTTGTCTTTGATGCTGCTAATGCGTACTCAGCAGCAGTATGGACGCCTACCTTTGCTTTCAACCCTAATAACATTGGTGAGTTTGTAGCGGTTTTTCCACCAGCACACAATTCAAATGGTAAAGCAGTAGTAGGACAGTTGGGAGGAAATGTATTAGGGACAACAAACTTAACCGCAACTAACTTTATAGGTATGTCTTCAGCAGTTTATGTAGATGCAGACACAGCTTCTATAGTGCTAGCGGGAGGAGTGTCTTCTAACCAAACAGGTTTAACTACTAACTTAATATATTATGTTCAGACTAACGGTACTATTTCCACTACTGCTGGAACACCTAGCGTAGAGGCAGGCCGAGCTTTGTCTGCCACTACTTTACTTCTAACAAGTGAAGCAGGTACTAATGGCACTAACGGAACCGATGGAACCAACGGTACTAATGGTACTAACGGAACCAACGGTACTGACGGGTCTGATGGCACTGATGGTGCTGACTCAACTGTAGCTGGCCCAACAGGATCGACAGGAGCAGCTGGAACACCCGCCTTAGTCTTAATAAGCCAAGCATCAGCCCCAACTTCACCAGCCCAAGGACAGCAGTGGTTTGATACTTCTCAAGGTGTTCTTTATGAATACCTGTCGGATGGTACAGACAATGCTTGGTTAGACAAAGGAGCAGCAAATAGTACTACATCCACAGCTGTTGCTGGGGCAACTATAGCCAGAATCTTAATGTATACATAGGAGCCTCTCATGGCCGAGCAAGTCAAAGTATTTAAAAACGTAGTAGATCAGGTAGTGCCAGTAACGGCTACAGAAGTAGTTCTGCACACAACATCATCTACACAACGGGCAGTTCTAAAAGATCTAGATTGCATTAATTTAGGTGATGGAGTTACGCTAGATCTTGATGGAAGAACAATGAATACGGGTACTAGTGCGGGACAGTTGGAGCGAACTAAAAGTTTAATTATGGGGCCGTCTTCTACTTTAAAGTTAAAGTTTCCAGCGGAAGATCCTGTTGGTTTTAATGGTATGTTCTTTTTTAGTGGAACAGAGGGAATAAATTTAGTTAGTGATGCAACAGTTATTACTGCACCATCTATTACTAGCCTTAGTGGCTCAAGTATAGAAAGGACTGATGGATTTGTTCACAAACCTTTAGCTGCTGACACTCCATTTTATTTTGCTATAGCAAGTGGAGTTATTTACAAACATGATGAGACAGGTGCAGTAGTTTCTACTAGTAATCTTGGCCACACTGGTGTACATCAAATGTGTACTGACGGAACTTATATTTACACCGTTAAATCAGGCACTCTATTAGGAAGAAAAAATATTGCTACCTATGTTGATAATGACATTACAATGACTGGGGATACTATGGCACAACCCGGACTTAACCAAGGATCTTGGGCAATTTATCATAACGGTAAAGTGTATTCTAAAACAAGTGGTGGCAGTACTACTGTAACTATTTGTACTATAGCTACAGGAGTTGTAACTAGTAAAAATTCCGGTGAGTTAAATGTAGGTGGTTATGATGATGGAGGCTGTCTTGTTGTTAACAGGGCAGGCGTACCTTTTATTGTTGCTCAAGGCAGTTCCGCTATGATGTATTGGAATCTTAATACCGACATAGTAATTAAAATAGCAGGAGGCGGGGGTTCTACTGAATATGGCAACGGAGCGTGTGAAGTTGAAGCAGGAGTTGCGTTAATACTAGGTGAGGCAAGTGACCGAGTAACGATTATTGATACAAACTTAGCTGTTCCATCAGTAGTTAGGTACCTGTACCCCAACAATCCGTATCAACTTGTTGAGGGCTCCAATGGCAGCTTTGGAAATCGTATAGCAGCTGCTGGAGGTTTAGTGCCTGTACCGCAAAGAACATTTAGCGCGTATGTTGCTGGCATAGACATTACTGAGGATTAGAAGATGACGGATTATTTGTACACATCAGGCGGATTTCCCGCTTCTCCTAGTTCTGGTGACTCGTTGGTTATCAATGGTCTGTTCTACGATTGGACAGGTACAGCTTGGAAAGTTAGGTCTGTAACATCTAAGCGAGTTGAATTTACAGCTACTGCAAACCAAGCGACTAAAACAGGGCTTACTTATTTTGTTGGCAGTATAGATTGTTATATTAACGGGGCTAAGATGTTGTTGGGTTCAGACTTTACAGCAACCAATGGTACGTCAGTCACATTTACCCCAGCACTTGATTTAGATGATGAAGTGCAATTAATCCTAGGTTCAAACGCATCGTTTTCAGGCACGACCACAGGTACCACATTGCCTGACCCTGTTACAGCTGCTGGATCATTGTTCTTCAAAACAGATACAACTGACCTATATGTCAGTAATGGCACTGCTTGGGAACAAGTAACTTCTACTGTACTAAGCTCAACAGGTGGAACAGTAACAACTACAGCTACTCATAAAATACATACATTTACTTCATCTGGTTCTATTAATGTTAGCGGCTCAGTAGTTGCTGATATTTTAATAGTTGCTGGCGGTGGTAGCGGAGGTGCAGCAGGTGGTGGTGGTGCAGGCGGCATGTTAGTAAGTACAGCTACACTTGCTAATAATAATTACACAATTACAGTAGGCGCAGGAGCAGCCGCTGCGGTGGGTACAAATGCTTCGGGTATTGATGGTGCTTCTAGTTCAATAGGATCTTTATCTACTGCTATAGGTGGTGGTGGAGGAGGAGCGTACTGGTCTACTTCAAACGCACCAGCAACTATCGGCAGGTCTGGCGGTTCAGGTGGTGGTGGTGGTTGGCCTGCAGGTGTTGGCGGATCGGGTACTTCGGGCCAAGGTAATGCAGGAGGTACTACTACTGATACAACTGCCAATCCATGGACTGCTGCTGGTGGCGGAGGTAAAGGTGGTCAAGGATTAGCAGATTCTGCGAACAGCGGAGGTAATGGGGGTATTGGTCTAATAAATACTTGGCTAGGTTCTTCTTACTATTTTGCTGGAGGTGGCGGAGGTGGCGCTCAAAGTGGAACAAAAGGTGGTGATGGTGGGCTAGGTGGAGGTGGAGGCGGTGCATTTGCCAATAGTGGTGCTGCTAGTTCTGGTGGCGGAAGCGCATTGAACTCTGGTGGTGCAGGCACAGACCGCTTAGGAGGTTCTGGTGGAGCAAACACTGGAGGAGGTGGAGGCGGTATGGCTGTGACTCTTGATACAAGTGGTGCCGGTGGATCTGGCATTGTAATAATCAGATATGCATTTTAAGAGGTAGTAAAGATGGCACATTATGCAAAAGTAAATTCAGGTGTAGTTGAGCAAGTTATCGTAGCAGAGGCTGACTTCTTTGATACATTTGTGGATACATCTCCGGGCCAGTGGATTCAAACATCTTACAACACCCACGGTGGTGTTCATGCTGATGGTGGAACTCCGCTGCGTATGAACTACGCTGGCATAGGATTCGCATATGATTCTTCTAAAGATGCGTTTATTCCGCCTACGCCTTATCCATCATGGACTCTTGTGGATGCTACCTGTCTATGGGAAGCACCTACTGCTTACCCTTCAGATGGTGAAGAATATGTATGGGACGAGAGCACAACTGCATGGGTGGCTGTAGATGAGTAAAGCAAGAAATTTAGCAACGTTACTAGGCTCAGACGGCTCAGTTAAAACAACGAAGGGCGGTAGCGGGCAATCTACTTTTGTGGCTTCAGGTGCTTTACCGAATGGAAAGCCTATCATTTTAAACTCGAATGGAACCGTGTCGGCAGTCGGGAATACTATTGTAGATCAAACTTTAACACTTGCTTGGCCTGCAGGGGGTTACACGACTACCTCCAATAAAGGGCCGGTAGGCTTAGATTCTGATTTTAATCCGAACGTTGCTAATCAATTTGTAATTGTTTACGGAGACAACAATAACAGTAATTACACTACGTGTGCAGTAGGAACTGTTAGCGGCACCACAATTACATTCGGTACTCCTGTAGTGGTAGTTTCTGCTCATAACGGTGGTGCAGAGATTAATTTTAATCCAAATAGAGCTAGTCAGTTTTTGTTATTTTATCAAGATAATGGTGACAGTTATAAACGCAAACTAAAAGTTGGAACAATATCTGGGACTACTCCTTCATTTGGTTCTGCAACCAATGTTACTACGTCGTATGGTAATACTAGTTTCCGAGGTTGTATGGAGTTTGACCCCTTTACCACTGATAAATTTATTGTATTTTATCAAAATAATAATAACGGGCCATTGGAAGTGCGGATTTCTACTGTTAACAGTGGAGGCACAATAACTCTTGGATCTGCAGTGCAAGCCGTTGCATCAGGCTCAGCTAATTATCCGAGTTTAACTTTAGATAAAAATACTGCGAATAAGTTTTTAATTACTTGGCGTGACGCAAATAATGATGGGGCTGCGAGAGCTGGAACAATATCAGGAGTCACTTGTAGCTTTGGCACCTCAATGGTTTGGGATAGTGCTAATCCTTATTACATAGTCACAGCCAGTGAAAAAGGAAGAAGTGGAAAGTTTTTAGTTGCTTCTTATGACCAACCTAATAGTGGAAGAACACAATTAAGAGTGCTAACAGTTTCAGGCACTACGGTAACTGCTGGCTCTCCAGTAAATATCTCTAACGGGCCTTTCTACACATCTGGCATACAAAATGATCCTAACGCTGCAGGTAAGTTTGTATTGCATGGAGGAGATGGTAATGCTCCATACGGACATAAAGCATACGTTGTAACTGTTTCTGGCGATGTGTCATCAGTGTCATCAGTTTATGACATGACAAATACTAAGAGAGGTGGGACAGCTGAAGGTGTTATTTGTTTTGATCCTAATAACAACGGCAAACTTATATTTGGTGCTGGATATAGTCCGTCACTAGGCCATGGAACTCAGTTTGCGGTTACACAACTGGGAGGCACATATCAAGGAGTTACAACTAATTTGACAGCGACTAACTTTATCGGCATACCGAGCGCAGCTTTTGCAGACACAGCTTCTGCAACCGTACAATTGCAGGGAGGTATTGCATCTAATCTTTCTGGATTAACAGCTGGTGCCACATATTATGTGAAAACTGACGCGACTTTTTCTACTACCGCAGGCACACCGAGCGTTGTGGCAGGCAAAGCATTATCAGCAACCTCAATTTTATTAAAAGGTATTTAGCATGAAGACAATCATCGAGAATGATACAAACATCAGCAAGTATATGTTTGCTAATTCAGTAGCTATTACTATGGGTGCAGACTTTATTACAACTCCTAATTTTATTATTGGAGATATGAATACAAGTAACTGTATCTTAGTCGAAGGTGTAACAGCTCCTGCTGGTTGGGTAGGATGTAAGCACACATTTGACGGCACAACATGGGCAGTAAACTCAGCCTACGTTGCTCCTGAAGAAGAATCAGATCCTGAGTAACTCTGGCTGAGCCGGACTAGAGCCTCGATTGTCGGGGCTTTTTTATGCCTGTAATAAAGAGAGCCAACATGTATCTAATCGTGATAGCCACTATGTTAGCAAGTGCAGAGCCTACGCTTCCTGTACTTATGGCAGGCTATCCAACACTAAGTAAGTGTCGATTAGAGTTAGTGGACATTGCCAAGATAAATGGTTTCGATCTTGTGATCAGCCCTCTTGTCGGCTACTCAGTTGTAAACATGAAGGACAATAAATCAGTCTTGGCTTTTTGTGTTAAGGATATTAGGAACATTTGATGTGGTCTTCACCTGTGGAACTTTATCCTATTAACCTAGCCCCTACTCAAGCACCGCAGGGGCAGGGTCATGTTATTGAACCACAGACTGAATATCGGCTACAGAACTACACCCCAGTTCATCCGCCTACGGCTCCTTATGAGCTATCTGAACATTATTATTCTCGGAGGTTATGGATATGCTAGCAGAACTTGCTATAGCAAACGCTGCCTTCGCAGTGATCAAAACCACTTTGGCCAACGGAAAGGAAATTGCTGACGCTGGTGTATCTCTAGGGAAATATTTTGGAGCGGAAAAGGCGATAGCTAAACAAGTAGCTAGTGGATCTGGCAATGTACTCGAGGCTTTTCAAGCAAAAGAGGCACTTGTTAGGCAGGAAGAAGAATTAAGATTCATGCTTAATAAACAGCGTTTGCATGGGTGGAAGGACTTTGTGGCATTTAAAGCTGCATACACTAGAGAATTAAAAGAAGCTCAGCAGGCCGAAGCTAAACGGAAATTATTGAAAGCTAAAAAACTTGAAGCCAATCTTACAATAGGAATTACTGTCGGATTAATAATGATTTTAATCATGGGTGCGTTATTCGGGGTTGCTATTTATATCAAACAGGGTCACTTATGAGTGTTGTTAAAGCAAAGAAAAAGGAAGTGTTAATGGACACCGATAAAAGATTTGATCGGATAGAAGCTAAGTTAGACAAGCTTGTGGATGCTCTCTCTCAGTTAGTCGCAGTGGAGACAAAGATCGACCACCTCAATCTTCATCAAGCCACCCAAGATAAAAGGTTAGATGTACATAGCAACCGCTTAGATCAATTAAACACGGCTGTAATAAAAGCTGGTGGCGTTGCCAGAGTGTTAGAACGGATAGGATTTATTATCGTAACCTGCGCTGTGGGTTATTTCTTTGCAAACTATAACGGTTAACTAATATGAATTACTTTTCTGAAGACGAACTCAAGTGCTCCCACTCAGGTGAATGTGAAATGGATGAAGCCTTTATGGAAAAGGTGAATGCCATCCGTGAAGTATGTGACTTTCCTTTCACAGTGACTTCTGCTTACCGCCATCCCACTCATCCTATCGAAGCAAGAAAGAAGAAGCCCGGAGCACACGCTTCAGGTCATGCTATTGATATAGCGGTTAGGGGTGACAAGGCTCACCGTCTGATTGAGATCGCTCTCAAGTACGGTATGACTGGTATCGGTGTTGCTCAGAAAGGCGGTTCAAGATTTATTCACTTGGACGATTTAACAGCGGAAGATGGCTTCCCTCGTCCTACCGTTTGGAGTTATTAGGAGGTTCTATGTGGGGTTCAATCATTGGTGCGCTATCAAGCAGCGTAGGTGGCTACTTCAAAGGTAAACAAGAACTAGCAGGGGCCAAGTTGAAAGGCCAGCTGATCGCCATTGAAGCAGAAGCTGAAACTACCTTGGCGATTGCTAAAGGTAAGGTTCGCATGGCTGCAGAAGGCCAGTCTCAGAACTTCAACCTTGACATGGTTGCTATGCAAAACATGGAGAAGTCCTATAAGGACGAGATAATTCTTATAGTGTTTATGACCCCCATGGTACTAGCCTTTATACCGACCATGGATGTATACGCTCTGCGTGGATTTGAGGTCATCAGCAAGATGCCTCAGTGGTATCAGTACACTCTGGTTGGAATGGTCGTGGTGATCTACGGTATGAGAGGCATGCTTGAGAAAGTTATCTCTTCAAAAGTCCCTAAGTTTAAATAGTTAACAGAGATAAGATCATGGCCCTTATAAAAATAGATGTATTTAAGGGCATAGCCCCTAAGTTATCAGCCCGTTTGTTGCCTAGCGGTTCTGCAAAAACTGCTGTCAACTGCCGTCTAGACTCAGGGGACTTGGCCCCCATACGAGGACTTAGTGACATTGCCAGTACTGCGGAAACTGCTGGAACCGAAAACAGTCTTTATAAGTACGATACAGTTGGTGGTGTAGACCAGTGGTTTAGGTGGGATGAGGACGTAGATGTAGTTAGGTCTCCAATCGCTGCAAACACTTACAACCGTGTTTACTATACAGGTGATTCATTAGATGGTAAGCGGCCTAGAGTGACATACAATTCTATAGCTGTAGGAGGTGGCACTGTATATCCTTCTGCCTCATTCAGATTGGGACTACCTGCACCAACTACAGCCCCCACTATGACAGTTGTCGGTTCAGTTCCTGCCGATACAGAAAACGCGATAAAAGAATCCAGATCTTACGTCTATACTTTTGTATCAGTTAATGGTGAAGAAGGGCCACCCTCTGCACCTAGCGCGGTACTTGATCTATATCCTTCAGCTCAGACAGTCAGTATTTCAACAATGGACAATGGTATACCTGCTTCCTCTGACGTCACACACAAAAACATTTACCGAACTGTCACTTCAGCGGCAGGAACTTTTTACATGTACGTTGATGTAGTTTTACTTTCTCAACAAGTATATCCAGATAGTAAAACCGCATTGGAAGTAGGTGGAGTTCTACCGTCTACTGATTGGGTCGCACCTCCTGCTGAAATGATTGGGCTGACGTCATTATCAAATGGCATATTGGCCGGATTTAAGGACAACGAAGTCATGTTTTGTGAGCCATTTATGCCTCATGCGTGGCCTACAAAATATAGATTGTCTACAGACTTTTCCATCGTGGCTATTAAGGCAGTAGGAAGTAGCTTAATTGTTACCACTAAAGCTTATCCTTATGTAGTTCAGGGTTCGCATCCAAGCAATATGACGATTGTAAGGATGAGAGAAAATCAAGCCTGCGTATCTAAGCGGTCTATTGTCAACATGGGTAGCCATGTTATGTATGCCTCACCAGATGGTCTTGTGTCAGCTTCTGGAACAGCGGCTACTCTGGCTACAGATAAGGTCTTTAGTCGCTCTCAGTGGCAAGCCTTGAAGCCTGAGACTATACATTCGTACATGTACGAAGGTAATTACGTTGGATTGTATACGGTTAGTGGTGTTCAAAAAGGATTTATATTTAATCCACAGACTCTTCTATTGTCTGACCTTACCCAAGTGACGACTTTGACTGGAGGTTATTCTGATCCAGAAGCTGATGCCCTTTACTTTATAGATTCTTCTAGCCAGATAAAACAATTCGACTCTGGATCAGAGGCTACTTATGAGTGGCATTCCAAACAGTACAAAATAGAAAGGCCCATCAACATGGCTGTGGCTAAGGTTGAAGCAGAGTCATATTCAAACATAACTATATCAGTTTACGCTGAAAGTGGTTTAGTGCACTCACAAGCCGTATTAAATGAACGTGCTTTTAGGCTCCCTTCTGGGTACAGATCTAACCAGTATGAAGTAAAGGTTGTGGGTACTGATATTATTAATAGTGTAGTAGTCGCTACTAGCATGAGCGAGATTGTCTAATGAGCAAAAAACCAGACACACCCAATATTTCTGCAGACTTAATTGACGAAGGATCTCAACGCCTATTCAATGAATCTGTAAAAGAATGCCTTGAAGTTCTTGAAGGTAAGAGAGGTGATGGTTTAGATAGAGCACTCACTGCTAGAGACCTATCCCAAGCTGGGGTAATTAAAGTAACAACCTCATCAAGTGCTGTAGCTGGTGAGATAGGTATCGCACCTTCACCAGTGGTCACTGAAGTAGTAGAATTCCCGACAACACCAACTGGTCTAACTGTCTCAGGAGCGTTTACAAACATACTCCTTGTGTGGGATTCCCCTACTTTTAAGGGGTTCACAAGCACTGAGGTCTGGAGGTATGAGACTAATCTTCTGGCTTCATCAGTTCTTGTGGCCACAGTTGAGCACCATATGTACAGTGAGCCAGTCAACCCAGCATCTACTTACTACTACTGGATTAGGCATGTCAATAAACTCAATCAAAAGGGTAGCTTCAATGCTAGCTCTGGAACCCTTGGACAAACTAATCAGACAGTAGCATCTATTCTAACTGACCTAAATGAATCCATTGGATTAAGTTCCTTAGATACTGCTTTGTCAGCAGAAATTGCCACCATTGGTACCATTGGTACATCAGTTACCGCACATACGTCTACACTGGGAGATCTGGTTGGTGAGCAATACGTTAGGATTAATGGCGCAGGAGAAGTCGCAGGATACGGTATTTCTGCTGGCCCAACCTCAAGTGAATTTGCGGTCAACGCTGGTTTGTTTAAGGTAGGTAATGGGGTTGGCTCAACGGCACCCTTCTTTATTGTCACAGGCGATGGCATGGCGATTGGTCAAGATGGGACAAGGTACACCAACCAAACTAAAGCGTGGCAAGAAAGTGGGGGTGCAACCACTCCACTAGATACAAATATATCTTTTGGAAAGTGGTTTGCTGCTGGCACATACATGGAATCGGCAATGATTGCTGACGCGTCTATAGATGTAGCAAAGATTAACAATCTTACGGTTGATTTTGCAAATGTTACTGGAGTCTTGACGGCAAACCAAATAGAAGCAATTCAGCTGGACGCATCGAATATAGACATAAACCATTATTTGGATTTTACTTCAACAACTTCTGGGGTGAGATTTCAAAAAACTACTCTTGCTGATAAACAGGCAGGTGCTTTTTATGGACGAGAGGGCAATGTTGCTGGATTCCGTGTGGGTGGAACAACTGGTGGAATTTATGCGGATTCAACGGGTTTAGTCGAGTTAAATAATGTTCGACTATATTCTGGTGGCCCCGGAACTCCAGTTGAGTTTTTCCAAGTAGGAACAGTTCTTACGCAAGGTATTAGTAGCACAGGGACAGTGACCATATTGATAGTTGGTGGTGGAGCAGGTGCTCCGAATAGTGGTCTTCCCCAAGTTAATGGTTATATATATCCACAAAACCCAACTGCGGGTGGTGCTGGAACGGCCTCATGGTTAGAGTTTCGCAATAGCTCTGGAACAAGAGTAGGTTCAAGATACACAGCCGCTGGAGGTGCGTCATCAGCCATAACTCACCGATCTAATAGTCAATACTACAATGGCGTTTCAGGACAGGCTTCATCACAACCCAACTCAGCAGGTGCTGGGGGAACTCCAGCACCCGGAGATGGTTACAGAGGTGGTGGTGGTGGCAGTCCGGGTGGTGGTTATCAAACCTATTCTTCTACGGCGGCTGTAACAACAGTAGCTAATGCAGGAGCAACCATATCTCAAGAGGTCACAGTGCCTGCTGGTGCGACTCAGATTGCAGTTTACTTAGGTGCAGGAGGAGCGGGTGGTCATTTCTATTATGGCGGAAGTCCTAATGGAAACCAAGGTGTCGTTAGTAGTACAGATGGTGGTGATGGTGGTGATGGTTATGTGACTTATGCTGACCCTGAATCAGGGGGAATAGAAATTGATTTAACATCAATACTAACCCGCCTAAATGCGCTAGAAGCATAGTAGTTTAGAGGCAAAATAACACTGATATATTTGTAAAACATAGGTACGTTTAGGGTAGTGATAAACCCTATTATCTATGAGTTTAAACATTGGATTACGAAGTCCTATTAGCACCTACTGAGATAGTTGAAGACCTGTGGCCACAAGTAGTGCATCACATTGATTCAGCACTCAAACATTCCAATGGAGAGTATCTCTCCAGTGACATTTTAGACCTCATTATTAATCGCCAGATACATCTCTGGTGCGTAGTCGATGGCAAAGACATTGTTGCTGCCTACACAACTCAGTTGAGGATTTACCCTCAGTTAAAAACCCTACTCGTTCTTACCATTGGAGGCTCCGGTCTATTCAAGTGGGGAAGGCTGGTAGAAAACTCATTATACCAGTTTGCTAAATTGCAAAACTGTTCCAGCCTAGAGGTTTACGGACGAAAAGGATGGGGTAGATTGTTAGCTAGGCAGGCTAATTTTAAACAACAGTACATCGTTCTCACTAAGGAGATACCGCGTGAAGATCCACACTAGAGTCGTAACCTGCATGGCCACAGGCGAAGTGCTTGAAGATGAATATTATGAGCATGATGGCCCAGTCGATCTTTGCAAAGGAGGCGGCTATGAAATTGAAGAAACCGCTGAAGAAAAAGAGCTAGCTAATATCTCCATGGAGAAATGGGAAAGGTACAAGACAAAGTTCCGTCCTCTCGAAGATCAGTACATGGCAAAGGTGGACGGCATGCGTTCTGATTCCAGCTATGACCGCGTTGGAGGCTTAACTGGTAATGCAATTAATGCTGACGCTGGTAATCAACTCGCCACAGCAAACCAAGCTTTGTTTCAGGGTGGAGTTAATCCCAACTCTGGGAAGTTTATGGGAGCTAACTCCACTTTATTGTCCAAGGGATCCAAGGTTCTATCTGCTGCAGTTAACTCAGCGAACATGGGCTTAGGCAATGAGCAGATCTCTCGGATGGAAGGCATCGTTAACATTGGACAAGGGCAGGCTGCTGGTGCTGTAAAGAGTCTCTCTGACATTGCAGCAAATAGTGTTGATCAAGCCACTTCATCTGCAGAGAATCGTTATAACAACTACGCAGGAAACCTTGAAGCGATAGGTACTGCTGGTGGAATGGGACTAAGAACATATATGAATCCAAGAGGTACGCCCTAATGCTAAATAGAGACAAGGATGAAGGTGGAACAGGTAATCCTGTTCATGATGCGTACACAAAAGGTATTACCTACGGAAGTGACCGTAACGTAGCTTCGGCTTCCCCTACCACTACAACGAACTCTTTTGGTATTGACTCAGGTGATAAAGAGTACGCATCAAAGACTCGAGCTGCGATTACTAGAGAGCAGTGGGAAGACTATAAGGCACGTTTCCAACCTTACGAGGATCGCCTTGCTGCCATCTACAAAAATGGTGGATTGCTAGAAGGTGAGGCTGAAAAAATCCCAGAAACCGTTAATCAATCGTTTAGCACAATGCGTGGTATTGCAGATAGAAATCTTTCTCGTTATGGAATTACCCCTACTGCAGATCAAGCAGCCAGTCGTGACCGATCATCTAGCTTAGATCAGGTGTTAGCTCAGGTAGATGCTCAAAATAATTTAATGGCAACAGCTGATCAAAGGAAAGACAAGATCATGACTGGCGGCATAGACACTATGAATAAGGGAGGCTAAGCACATGGCTTATGGATTAATTGGAACAGGTCGTTCTTTATCAGGTAGTGCTCAAGCTGGATTGGGTCAGGCTGCTAAGTTAGAGGCTTCAAGAAATATGGCAGGGGATCAGCTAGCACAAGCTGCCTCTGGTCAGAGAAAAGCGTTGATGGGAACTGGTGCGGGTCTTGGTGCTCAGTATGGCTTAACAGCAGCAGCAGCGGCACAGACAGCAGCAGCGGCAGGTGCAACTGGTGCAGCAGCAGGCGGATTAACAGCTGGTGGTCTAGCGGCAACAGGCGCAGCAGCTGGGCCATGGGGCGCACTTATCGGTGCAGGTATTGGTTTGTTACTTGGCGAATTATTATAAGAGGCAGTACTCATGGCTATATCTGGACAAGGCTTAGCAAGCGGTTTTTCTGGCGGCTTCAAGATGATGGACGATTACTATAATCGCCAAGAGACACAGCAACTCAATCGGGAAACCGCAGACCGAACAAAGACTGTTTATGATCAGGGTCAGAAAAAGATCAGGATTGAAGCAGCCATAAAGGGCGCAGCTATGGATATACAAGCAGGCAGGATGCCCTCTCAACAATGGGTAGATACATTACAGAACGATCTAGCTTATGACCTGTATCAAAACTTAGATCCTGAGTATCGACAGTCTGTAGATAACATTTTAAACCAGACGAATCCTGTGTCTTCTCCTGAGTTTGTTGCAGATGCCAACATTGCCTTTAAAGATTACCTTAATCAGAACAATACTCAGACAGAATTTACTACTTTCGGAAGAGAGATTGAGACTGAAAGTATGGGTGGCAGTTTTCAAAGTGAGGCTGCTCAGAAATTAGTAGATGTTGGATCGTACAGGGGTAAACCTCAAACAATAAAAGGTAAGCGAATTCTTAACAAAGAGTTAGTTGGAAGTATGTATGCCATGGGTGGTGAAACAATAGGTGGTGATATTGAAGTCACCTATGAGGATATGGATGGAAAGATAAAGACCTATATCGCCCCAATGACTGGTGGGCAAGGAACGTCTGGTGATGGGGACAATGGCGTAGGTCAGGATGTCGGCAAATTAATGCAAAACCTCAAGGGTCGAATGATGCTTGCAGATGGCCTGAGTCCATTAATGAAATCTCTCAGTGGCCTAATGGTAAGTCAAGGCATTGACATTCCAATTAATTCTATAGACAAGGAAAGGCTTAGTAGCTATCAAAATCAAGCTACGAGCTTCATGACCATGGCTAGGGAAAATGCAAAAGACATGTTCCCCAAGGCTTCAGAATCTGACCAGATGTTCATAGCGATGGCTGCAGGAAAAGGTCAAGACCTCTCTATGCTTAACCTGCCTGATGGTTCAAAGCCTAATGCACAAGCAGTTGCTGCTTATAAATCTAATATGGCTAAGGCCCAAGGCTTATTCGCTAAGATAGATGTCATTCATAAAAAATACAGCTTGGGTGATTTCCAGAACTCAGCTGTTGAACGTGGTGTTCAAGCTAAAATTGGTGAACCTTTTGTACCTTTGAATGAAAGAGTAAAACAGGCGGCTCAAGGTAACAACGGGGGACAAACTAATGACACTCCAAGTGGGGGTATTCAGCCAGAAAGACTTGATGTAACTGACGATGATACAACTGGCGTTGCGCCACAAAAGGCTGCATTAAACGCAGCTGTCTCCACAGTAGCCTCTGGTAAAGGCATCAATCCTGCGGCAACTAGAAGAGAGGATGGGTTAGGGATTGATCCTAATCGGTATCCTTCAGGCAAGGTTGAGCTGCCAATGCTTAACTCAGAGACAGGTAAGCCCTTGTTAGCGGGTTCTGCCAACGACACCAGACGTACTGTTAGGGACATGAATCAAATCATTGATATATCAGAAAGTGGAAACCTAGGCACATGGCTGGGTGAAAGCTTTGAAAATCAAAAGCAAGCCCAAAATATCTTGGACACTGCTAACAAGGATGAATACCTAAGTAAGGAGAATGCGGCAGACATTACCGCGTTTAACCAGCTGTTATCTGACAGTCAAATCCCTATGGATAATCCTAAGTCTATAAATTATGCAGGCTATGTGCAGGGACTACAGAGTGATCGCCAGAAGAAGGTAGATGGCGCTATCAATTACACCAAGGAGGCTGTCGAAGATTCAAGAATTGACCGAGAGATGGTTGACATGAGAGCAGCGCTTAATGATCCCAACATGATGGCGATGATTAGAAAAGAAGTCTCTCGTGATCCGAATGCACATCTTGATCAGGTTGAAAATCTTCTCTCTAGCATACAAGCATTGCCTAAAACCAATAAGACCTATGAGCAATATGAGGCTGTGTACAACTACTGGGAAGCAATTGGTGGCGCACAACGAATGGCTCCAGCTGTTGCACCATCTGGTGACGGGTTGTTTGATAAATGGGTACAAGGCGTTAAATCCATGATGGGTCAAGCTCCACCGTCTGTATATGACACGATGATAGCTGATGGATTAATGGATCAAATCAATATGGTTATTGGGCTGGGTGAAATGGGTAAGTTGAAAAAATATGTTAAGGAGAATGGTGATGAGGCAGTCAAACAAATTTATTCAGCTGCAATATCAAGAGGCTTGATGAAGCCCGAGCTTAAAAGACTTGAATCCGCACTTAAAACAATGACGCAACAGTAAGGTAGAAATAAATATGTCTTCATTATACTTATCCCAGATGCGCCAGAATCCACAGTATCAGAATATTCCTGTTGACCAGTTAGCCCGTATGGTTTACGACCAAGATGCAGAGCTTCAGGACATATCGTTTGAACAATTCATGCCTATATTTAATGACACAGGTGAAGTGGCTCAGGCCGCACCAGCTGCACAGCAGATGAACCCAGCTCCTGCTGAAGAGATGGGATATGGCCAGATTGGTTTAGATAGCATTGACGCTGCACAAAGTGGATTCCTTAACGCTTCTGCTGGTTTAGCTGAAGGTGTGGGTGGTATTTACAAGTGGGCTACTGGCGAAGAGTCAGAGACGGCAGGTGATATTGCGGGGTACTTGAGAGACGCAGGTGAAGATCAGATACAACAGATGTCTGAGTCAGGTCGAAACCAGATGCAGAACTTTGGTGTTGAATACAGTAGTGAAGACGGCCCTAGTATGAGAGAGGGTTCCACACTTGTTGGCGGATTGTTGAATATCGCTAGTGGTGTTGGCTCATCTATACCTTACTTAGTTCCGGGTGGATTAGGGGCCAAGGTTCTAAGCCAGAGTGGTCGAGCGGTAGGTGGAACAATCATTCCAAGTTTAGCTAGAAAGCAAGCAATGAACCTTCCAGCTGGCAGGATTCCTCAATCTCTGTCTATGGCTGCTGTTGGCGGTACTGGTCTAGGTGGTGAGACAAAGAATCAAGCGTATCAAAAAGCATACAACTCTCCCGCTGAAGAGTTAAATAAAACACCAGCTTATCAAGCAGCTTACTGGGAAATTGCAGATACCTACAAAGCGCAAGGTACTAAGGTATCTCATGCTCAGATAGAAGAGATGGCTCGTACTGCTGTGGCTGAGGCGGCTGGTGATGACGCATTCAAAGATGGCTTCCAGCTCGGTGCAGTGAGCATGGGTGCGCTTGGCCCCATGTTCTTGAACAATGTCTTAGGACGCGTTAAAGGCGGCTTCATAAAGAGAGCTGCCTCTGGTGCTTCTATTGAGGGTACTCAAGAGTTAGTAGAGTCTGGTGGTCAGGCTTATCTTTCTAACTTAGCAGTGAATGAGAATGCAAACAGTTCGATACAGCCAATGGATAACGTGGTCAGTGAAGGTCTTACTGGCGCTTTGATCGGTGCAGGAACTGGTGGCTCAATGTCCCTAGCTGGTGGTTTTGGATCTAAGGCGGTTGGCATCACTAAAGAAAAAGACATGCCCGGATATTTTAGGGAGCAAGAGAGGCTTCGTAAAGAGGGAATCGTTGCAGAGAAAGAACAAGCTGCCATGGATGCAGAGTCAGTTGAACCTGCAGTAGAGGAAGGTGTTGAGCTTGTTGAAGATACAGAGACTCCTACTGGTGCAGCAGAGACTCCTACTGAAACTCTGGGTGAAGCACTAGCCGATGCTGAAGAGCAGGCAGCTTTACCTGCAGAAGAGTCAGCTGATTCTCCAGATAGGCCAGAGTCTTCTGAAGTCGATCCTGTTGAGGAGACCACTGTTGAAGAATCTCCTGAAAAGGCTAACTACAGAGCTGATTTGCAGATAGCTTTAGACATAGCATTAGCTCAGTCAAAGAATCGCAAGCTTACTCCTGAAGCGCGTCAGGCTGCTTCTGATCGTATTGCTGGTATTCAAGATGAGATAAATAAATTAGATGAGACGCTAGCATCAACAGAACTTGATCTTGAAATAGAGACTCCTACGCCAGTAACTCCTGCATCAAACCCAGCTTTAACAAAGCGGATACTTGAGTGGTCTAAAGTCCAGCCAGATAAAGCCAGTGACAGATATGATGAGCAGCGTGTGTACAAAGACGCAATCATTCGTGAGCTAAAGTCTTTAATGAAAATGGAAGTAGGTTCTGATCAAGCTTTCCGTAAAGAAGAAAGCATTAGGATGATGGAAGAGAAGTTCGATGCTCTAGCACCAACCCCATTGAATGAAGTACCTCGTTGGCAGCAAGCGTTAGAAGAAGAGGACGCTGTGACTGAAGCTCAGTTGCAAGAGTATGGACAGATGGAAGCTGGGACTGTTGATTCATCGACTGAGGTTCAAGATGACGTCACTGGTGACAACCTATACGGTGTGTTTGCTAATCAAGAGACTAACCCTTTTGCATCTATAGATTTGTTCGGCAGATTGCAGCCTATAAAAGAGGATGGCATTGCTATTGATCTTAAGGGTGTTGTGCGCGACAACATGAATAGTCTGCGTGCCAATGGTACTCCTGATAATAAGAATCTAGATCGTAAAACTGTCAACAACATTTTGACTAAAGACGCTGAGCGCATTGAGGCTTTGACTAAAACCTCTGCCATTAATATGGTAGTCAGAAGCCAATACAAAAAGATAAATAAGGAACTAGGTAAGGCTTCAGCTGACTATTACATTGAATCGTTAGGCCGAGGCATGGGTTTGTTTTCAAATCCAACGCCTACTAAGTTAGCGATGTACGATGAGTACGTTGAAGGACTTAACGATAACGTAGTGCCTTTGACCTACGAGGTATGGGAGTCAACGATACTTCAAAAGGGAAAGGCTCCGAGCTTAACGGCAAAAAAGCCTAGTCCTCAACCGGTTGAAGAGCCAGTTGAGGCATCCGAATCGGTATCTGCTGAAGTAGCGCCAATACAGAAAACAGCAGATGACTTTCAGGATGATGGAACCTATTACAGAGTTGTTGTTGGAGACACATCTTTCCAAGACATAGTTGATAGTGGAGAAGTTAGGACTAATGCGTCTTCAAAGAAGCCAAGAAAGGCAGATGGAAAAATTGACCTCTCATCTCGTCCAACGAAATGGCCTTCGTTCAGCAAAGATTCTGCGTCAATGGATTACGCTGGTAAGAATGAAGACCATTACATTGTGGTTACAAACGACCCATCTATACAGCCATCTAAGCAGGGTAGGCATGGCAAGGGAACCACACAGTTCCCTACTGATGCCAATGGCAATCCAATGGAATCTCTTTCTGGTGATGCTATCTCTGTATACAAGCACACGGGTAATGGTAATTACGAGTTGGTGTATAACCGTGGTCAGGTTGTGTCTAAGCCAGACAGCGATCCTACTCCTACTAAGAAAGCCATCCCTGCGTCACAGGTAAAAACTGAGGCTAAAGGAACCACTGTTGCTGATAAAAAATCCAGTGGGAATCAAGCTGTACTAGAAGAGAATGAAGAATCGGTCATTGATGAACTACCCGTAGATGTTCCTGTGTTAGGTAAGCAGGTAGTTGAAGTGCTAATATCTGACCTTACTCTCAGTGAAGATGTGCCTCAATTTAAAGATGGGGCAGACAGCGAAGGAGTTGTTGACCCTCTTGGTGGCACGTTTGATCGGACAGGTGTTGCACCTATTCAGATCTGGTTGCGTGAAGATGGCCGCAAGGAAGTTATCAGTGGAAGGCATCGTCTTGACCTAGCCAAACGCAGCGGCGAGACAACCATACCTGCACAGTATCACCTAGAGTCAGAAGGGTTTGGTGCAGCCGAAGCCAGTATACTAGATGCTTTATTAAACATACGCGAAGGACAGGGGAAGGTAAAAGATTATGTCGGATTCATCCAAGCAAGAAACCTCACCGAAGAAGAAGCTGACGCAGAAGGAATTCTGGCAAGACCAACGGGAAAAAGGGCATACACGATTGCAAGTCAAGGAAGTCCTGCGCTTGTTGCCGCCCATCGTGCCGACCAAATAGGAGACAACGCTGCATCCCTGATTTCCCAAGCCGCACCTAATAACGAACCACTTCAAGCTGTTGGACTCAAAGCCTTACAAGAAGGCAAGTCTATTACTGTGTCTGTCAATATTGTAAAAGCAGTCAACAGTATGACCAGAGATACTGCTCAAGAGAGTGGGGATCTGTTTGGGTTTGATGACTCAGCTATGAAAGAGGCTGAGAATCTAGCGCGTAAAGCTGGACAGAAGCAAGCTGAAATACAACGCACGTTGACAGCAGTTACAGGTGCAGCAAAGAATCCAGAGTTAGCTGCGGCTGAAGGGGTTGACGTACAAGATCCTGAAGCTGTTCAAGCTAGGGTTGCCGAACTAAAAGACCAGAAGCGTGAATGGCAAAACTGGCACACCAACCCTGCACTCGTTGCAGAACTCACAGGTAATGAGGTAGCTGCGCCAGTAGTAGAAGTTACAGCTGATGAAGTATCTGCGCCCGCAGTAGAAGCTACAGACAGTGAAGTAACTGAACCAATAGTAGCAGAAGCTACAGATGATGAAGTAGCTGCGCCAGCCCTTGAACTATCTAATCAAACCGAAGAAGAACTTGCTACCAAAGCAGGGCGAGACCTTGATGCGGGTGAAACTAAAGAACAGGTTGACCGAGAGGTTGACGGTTTCAGTCTTGATGGTGGCGTAAGTTTAACCACTCAGGCAGACCCAGCACAGAACCCACAATCTAATGATTTATTTGAAGGTAATCCAGATGTTAACGAAGTTGAAGTTGAAGTTGAAAGTACTCCTAGTACAGATGAAGTTGTCAATCCAAGTGTGGCTGATCCGGTTGCAGATACAACTGAAGTTGTTGCTGAAGAAAATACGGACGTAGAAAATGATGTACTGAATGATGTTGTACCAGCAGATAGAGGTGCAGTACCAGAAGGTGAACAGGAGTCGATTACTCTCTACGGATTAGAGGCGGATGGATCAACTTCAAATAATGATCCAACAGATCTTATCAATGACGTCAGAGTTCTACAGTTTGTAACAAGAGACGATGGTTTAAAGCTTGCCCTCTATGTGGGTGATAAAGACACAAGTGATACTGACGCTGTTGTTTATAAGTCAATGGATAAAGCAGAGGCTGCATCTAAAGATTTAGAGAGTAAAGGGTTAGGACTATACCGTCCGACTATGTATAAGAAACGCTTTGCCCTCAACGCATTGATTGTGGCTAAGAATCAGTCAACCGATGTGCCCATGGTTTACAGCAACAAAGATTCATCTGATCAAGCAAAGAATCGCATGAAGTCTAAAGAAGCTTATGACATTCAAGAGTCAGGAGCAGGTAAGTTCTACATTGTTACAACCCGAGACTCTATGGATAAGGAGGGTAAGAAGGATAATGAAGCCTCTAATTATGATTCAATAACCGAAGTTAGAAATAACCTTCAAGAAGACATCGAAGAGAATGTCCCGTCATATGTCCTATCTCAAACGACTAATGAAAAATTCCCTAACCAGCCTCAGCTATTCATGCTCGAAGGTAAAACTGACAACTTATTAAAGTATGTCCAAGGCAATCAGATTGATGACTTGAGTAATGTTGCAGAAGAATTGCTGGATGTTAAGTCTAAAGAAAAATCAAAGACATTAATTGCTGCTGTTGAATTTGCAACTGGCCGTATTGATACTATCAATGCTTCACTTAAAAAGAAGGAGCAGCAGAACAAGATAGTTCTTGAAGACGGTAAGAGCGAACTAAAAGCTGTGTCTATTATGTTTAGGTCAGTGAATAAGTTTGAATCTAAAGTTAATGAGGATGGATCTTTAACCTTGTTTGGAAACAATAAGGACTTAGAGCGGTTCTTGTCAAAAAATAAACTTACTGAAGGTCAGCAACCTGTGTATGGCACCCTTAATGAGGGAGAATTTTCTGTAAGCGAAGAGCAATCAGGGACAGTCATTGGCATTAAAGTTCCCAAGACAACTGCAACAAAGTTAAAAGGCAAGCTGGAAAACAAAGCGCTTTATTTTGTTGATGGTGAAGTGGAAGGTGCAGCCTACGTTGTCAATCCAAGTAAACCTCTGCTTCAGAAAAAAGATCTTACTGTTAATTTAGAGGAAGGCCGAGTAGTTATTCCTGAAAAGGAGGGAAGGAGTGAGGACGAAATTCAAGAGGACATTGAGATTGGAAGAGCTAATGCAATGGAGAGCAAGGCTAGTGACCCAGTAGTTGATCGTCAATCTTATGAATCTGTGAGGGATGAATTAGCAGGGATGCGAGATGCCGAAACTCAAGAGATTTCAAATTTCTTAGATGGAACTGCGACTTCAGACGTTGGAGGTGCAAGCACTAAAAACGCCACAGAATTCTTCGATAGCATTGGTGATGGAGACTATGGTTTTGTCTCTCAAGATGAAGTCACTAACTCAGCTGAAAAGTCTGCACAAAAAGACAGTGATGAGAAAGTAGAAGCAGATCCTGCTGATGCTGATCTGATAGAAGAATTACTAGGAGACTTAAGAGAGGCTACGGGAATTATTGACGACCCTAAAACAACTGCGGCTGACCGAAAGACAACTGAAGGTCTTGCCAGAAAGATTGAAGAAGACTTAGTGGCATTAAACGCTGGCGATCAATTCATTAAAATCTCAGCAAAAGGATCAGTAACCGAGGCGAAGAATCAACCGGTAGAAAAGCCAAAGAAGAAAAAGGTAGCCAATCCAAAGAAGAAAACAACTGAGGACAATAGTGAATCTCCTTTTGATATGTTTAATACCCTTCTCAATGACTACCCCCCACTCTATGTATCTAGGCGTCAGCTAAAAGGCATGACGGGTATGTCCGTTGAGGATGTCCAAGCAGTCATTGATAAGTTTGAAGCTAAGTACAACGGTATACCTGACATTAAGTATATGGTCGCTGATATTCCTCTTGATGGAGGACAGGCTTCTTTAAGTGGTATGGCTGGTGGTGTTCCTACAGGAAGCTTTGATGCCAAGAATAAGCTAGTCACTCTTAATTCTGCTGGTCTTAATAACGTTGCTGAGGTTGAGTCTGTTCTTCGTCATGAGATTCTTGCTCACTATGGATTATCTGTGTTCCCTACTCTTGAAGAGAGGATGGACATCTTAACTAAGGTCTCTAAAGCTGAAGGACAGAATGAAGAGCTAACTAAAATATTCAAAGAGGTTCGCAAAAGCTACAGCGCCAGAACAGATGCTTGGAAGGAGCGAGGGGCAACTGACGAAAGCATTGAGGCTATGGTGGCAGAAGAAGTCTTTGCTCGAGTCGCTGAAGAAAGAGACCAGTCTGTTTTCGGAGAGGCTTGGGATGCGATTGTTTCATACGTTATGAAAGCACTGCGCAAGGTAGGCTTCTATGATCACTACACTAAGTCAGATGTTCGTAGGACGTTGCAGAGTTTTGGTAAACAGTTTACTCAGGCTGATGTAGAGACTTCGCTTCAAGTAAATGCGCAAGTTCAAGAGGTTAAGTTCAGCATTCCACCTGAAGACGGTGTGGCTGGAGTAAATAGTTCTTTAGACAAGCTGTTGGCTAAGGTTAATGCCCGAAAAGAGAAAGACGATAAAGCTAAAGAAGCGAAGTCAGCCAAGATTGGTGCTCAACAAATATTTGATCAAAGAGCGAGTCTTGAAACTGAGGCTAAACCATCAGCAAGGCCCACTGAAAGATTGGAAAAGGATCTTAATCTTGCTGAAGGTAGGGCACCAGCAGTAGAAGTTATGCCTGATCTTATCCCAGATCGGGCGAAGGTCAGTGATCATTCATCAGTTTATTCTGACTCATTGGATGCAGGTCAGAGGATGGGTGTTGATCTTGCGATGACGACCATGATGGAGAAAGGATCTCGTGGGTTCTTGTTGGCAGATGGTACTGGCTTTGGTAAGACTCGACAGATCTTAGCTATGGCTGATCAGTTTAAAAAGGCTACTGGACAGAAGGTTCTGATACTTACAGAGAATGAGCCGACCCTCAAGAAGAACTTTGCTGATGATGCTGCATCGATGGGCATAGATATGAAGCAGTTCAAGACTGGAACATACAATAGCTTTAAGGATGGTGGTCAACGTAACGGAATAAAGCCTGAGTTTGATCAGGAGTGGGGCATGGTTATATTTGATGAGGCTCATAACCTAAAGAACTACAACACGCTTCAAGCTAAAGCAGCTCGTAGGCTGTCAAAATCCAAGGTAGTTTACGCTACAGCTACGCCGATGGATCGCCCGTCAGCTGGTGCTTACATGTGGGCTGATGTCATGGGTCAGAGTTATAAAGAAGCTCTTGATAACCTAGGAATGAAGCTAGTCAATGGCCCAAAAGTAAAGGTCGATGGTAAGTATGTAGAGGGCAATAAGGTTGTAGAACTTAAGAAGGGCATCTCTCCGAAGATGGCTATTGAGAGAGTAGCTATAATGAGAAACTCAGCCATCAAGTCAGGTCGAATGATCAAGCGTTACTACCCATTCTTTGGCACGACCAGTGAAATAAAAGTTGAGATGGAACAGCAATCACGGCTCGATCAAGATGACATAGATAACTACTGGCAGGGAGAAATTAATAGTGGGTCAGGTAGCCCTAAAAACTTAAGAGGTCAGCGCATACTTGAGCTGGTCAAGTGGGAAGAACATCTTAAGATTGATGCGGTAATGGACAAGTTAAAAGAGGATTTGTCTAAAGGCATGCAAGTGGTTGTTGCAGCTGAGACAGTCTCTGAAGATCTAATAGTTAAAGGTCTTGAAGGCGGCAGAGTGTCAGGATTTATTAGCTTAATTGAAGGTCGATTGGATGCAGAGAATATTGATTACGTTTCAATTAAAGGTAAGACCACCCCTGCTCAGAGAGCAAAGTCTGTAGAAGAATTCCAAAGCGGTAATATTCCTTTGATGGTTATGACTACTCAAGCTGGAGGCACAGGAATTAACCTAGATGATACTGTCGGTGATAAGCCTCGTTCATTAATCATGGTGACTAAGAACTGGTCTGGTTCAAAAGTGATGCAGTTGATTGGCCGAGTATCTAGAAAAACCACACAGTCTCCGTCAGTAGTGAATGTGGTTTCATTGGAGGGTGGTTTAGCTGATGCACACAAGTCAGCTGTAGTTTCCCGTAAGCTAAAAACATTACTCAGCTCTAGTGGTGAGCCATCTATACTGGAAGATCTAGACGCCACTGAGTGGAATGATGTCCGTGATTCAAATAAGAACTACGTTGGATCTAAAGATGGAAGTCTGATTGATGACGTTGATTCATCAGAGTCTGAAGCAACATCTTCCATTCCCCCTGCTGATGCTCAGCCAGAAGTGGATTCATCTATGGGTGATAACTTCATGGCAGTGCTAAGAAAGCATGGCACTAGACCTACTCCAGACGAGACGGCAAGTGGTAAGAAGTTTATAAACCTCAAGAGTAGTGTGGCCAATAAGGAAACGATCCAAGCTACGCTGGCAAGAATTCTTCCTAAGCAAAAAAATGGTGATGATAGTAAATTCTCTAAGCCAATGAAGGTTAAGGGTACGAAGAATGAGTGGTTCTTCTATGTATGGAATACAGATCAAGCTAAACAGATAGCTGCTGACTTAGAGAAACGAGGAGTGAACTACTCTCGACAGTCAGTAAATGAAGTGGCTCGTGGCTTATCAGGAAAAAGTGTTAAGGACATTGAAGGTTGGGTAGGTAAGTCGATCTTGGATAAGATGAATAGTCTTGGTCATAAGGTTGAAGTCGTTCAGTCAGTCGCTGACATTCCACCCATGCCATTAGCCTATGATCCAATGGTTAAGATGACGGTTATAGATCAAGTTAATGCTGTGTTTGATGAGGTGCGTGAGGTTAAAGATCTAGTATCTGGTAAGGATGCCGTGGAGGTTGCTGAAGCTGTTGCAGCATCCGCTCCTAACGCCTTACATAGGGACATTGCTGCAAAGGTAGCTGTTCAGCTTAGACAGTTAAGGGACTTAGGTTCAGACGTTGGGTTCCAAGTCCTTCAAGTAGGGGACTCAGCCCCATCTAATGTTAAGTCTACGATCCAAAGTGGTGCTAAAGGATTAACTGTGTCTGCTGACCCTCGGCTAGTGGCTGCGGGTAATCTATCTGGAAAGGTTTACATTGTAGGGGACACTGTCAGTAGCAGTAAAAATGGATTGGATTTTGAAACGATCACTCACGAGTTGGTTCATCTTTCCACAGCGGCTTCGCATGTGGCTGGCCGAGTTCCGGCAAATAAAGACACTCCTTATGCCAAGTTATTTGATGATATGGAAAGCCTAATGAAGGTGGTTAGTGCTCATGGTAAGCGTCAGAAAAATAACATAGAGAACCTACCCAAGTTCCAGCAGGATTTACTGAATGGATATAATAATTCTGCTGAAAGTGGCAGGGAGATCATGGCGTGGGGTCTAACTAATGGGGACTTCCAGACGTATCTAGAATCTATTCCTCTTAATGATAACAAGACAGCGTGGGATTCTTTTGTTCAGAGTGTTCGTGAGTTCTTAGGGATTAATCCTAATGATGGCACAGCACTTTCAGAAATGCTAAGGATCTCTAATGAAACATTGTCATTAGATCTCAATCAGGTATCTGAACTTCTTAACAGTAACATCTCCCCTGATGACGTTTCGGTTAATAAGCCAATGGCTATTGATCCTAATGCGAAAGGAATGTTCATACCTTCTAGAGGCATATCATATCTTGTTGCTGACAACCTACACTCCAAAGCGGAGACCCGCAGTACATTCAGTCATGAAGTTGTAGGCCACTACGGTATGCAGCAGATGATGGGTAATGAGTTTGGTTCATTACTTGATACAGTTCAGGACATGAAGGCTAAGGGTGACCCAGAAGTTGTGGCTGCTGCTAAAGTAGTTGAGACAAGAAGCGGTAACCTAGGGCGTGAGGAAGAAGCTGAAGAAATAATTGCGGTACTGGCTGAAGACTTAGCCTCTAGATCTTTCATGACTAAAGTGTATGACGCAATTCGTATGTGGATCAAGCGTACATTCTCCAGCAACTATGTAGTGTCCAACAGTAATCTTAGAGACCTGTTGCTTGATGCGCAACGTCATGTGTCTAAAGATGTTAGTAATGAATCTGTAGCACCTCAGACTGCGAGTGAGATCCTTTACTCGAAGGTATCCAAGATGGATTTGCCTAAGCAGTTAGAGGTATACACTGACGCTCTAGAGAATGTTCACGAATCTCTGGGTGGACTAGCTAAGCAGGACTTTATTAACTCAACAAAGGACGGAGCTAGTGCAATACTTAATCAGAACAAGACTCGTAATTTCCTACAGTACTGGTTAACAAATACTCAGATACACCGCACTTATAAGTCAGCGTTTGATTGGAAAGGTGGTAACCCACTTAAACGAATCAATGATTTACTCGGTGAGTTCCGAGTTGATAAGGAGAGGGCGCTTCATGGTTTCGAGAAAGAAGAAAAGATTTGGGACAAGCTCAGTGCCAAAGAATCTAACTCACTAGCCAGCTTAATGAGGGACTCTACTATTGCTGGCATTCATCCTAATGTTAGTGTTGAAAACAAAGTACATGACTACGTCCGAGAAGATAAGAAGAAACTTGACAGAAAGAAGCTAAAGGATAAGCCAACAACAACTGACTTGGATGATATTGTTCGTCTGGAAGAGAGCATTAAGTTCATGAAGGAGGAGCACGCTCGTCTGTCTCGAGAGTGGAATAAGCTTTCGGTTAACGCAAAGACGGTGTACGAAGACACTCGTATCATGTTGAAGAGTCAGTTTGAGCAAGAGCGAGAAGAGTTACTTAATCGTATAGATAGACAGATTGAAAGTCCTGTTCATCGTGAGTCAGCCAAGAAAGCATTGGAAACCCGAATGGGTGATTTGATTACTCGCGGCCCATACTTTCCTTTATCCAGATTTGGAGATCATGTTGTGATTGCTTTTGCTGACATCAATGGTAAGCGAGAGTTTGTTCGAGAGCAGTTCGAGAGTCGGAGTGAAGCTGAGCGTGCGCTTAAATGGCACAAGAGCAAGTGGGGTGAGAATAATGCTCGTATGACTTATATGGCTGATATGTCTAAGACCTCTAAGTCTGACGACTTGTTTGCATTCAGAGACAACCTTTTCACTGCACTCGATGACAACCGTGATGAAACTTTAAGTGATGATCGTATGGATGATGATGCCAAGGCAGCTATACGAAAATCAACAGAGCTGCTGAAGAATGAGATCAATGATCTTATGCTCAACACGTTACCGTCTAGTTCAATCATGCAGAGGAGACGCCATCGTCATGGCACTAAGGGTGCGTCATCTGATATGCGTAGAAGCGTACAGAATGTCATGCTTCAATCAGCTCAGCAGATTTCTAAAATCAAATACGCTGATCGTATACGCTCTGAATTGAATGACATCGGTATTGAGAATCGGAAGTTCGCAACCGGTGATCAGTCTGAAGTTAAACAACAGTACGCTGACGTTGTCAGTGCCACTCATGCTGAAATGTCTAAGCGTTTCGAGTTGACTATGAATCCAACTGGAGCAGCGTGGGCATCTAACGCAGGTCGCTTAGCTTTCTTCCAGTACTTAGGTTGGTCTCCAGCCGCAGCGATAGTAAACCTCACTCAGGTTCCAGCAATATCAATACCTGTTATCGGTGCGAGATACGGCATGGCTAAAACTACGGGTGTGTTCTTGAAAGTCATGACTGATTGGCACATGGGTAAGAGCGAACTATCGACACGAGAAGCGTACAAGTCTTTTGCTAGAGACGGCAACAAGAATGTCACGAAAGATGAGCAGAACTTTATCAAGGTTCTAATAGACCGAGGGGATATAGACATCACTCGCGTTGGTTCGATTACTGAAGAAGCTCACTCTGATCAAAGAACTCCCAGTGTATTTGGCACGAAGATGCAGAAGCTGATGCGCACAGGTGCGTACATGTTCCATGGTGCAGAAATGTCTAACAGAGAGGTGACTGGATTAGCTACATATAGACTGATCAAAGATAAGCACCCTGAGCTTTTTGTTGGATCGACCTTTAATAGTAGTGAGAGCATGTCAGAGAATGAGCTGAAAGTTTATGAAGAAGTTCGTGAACTTATCGGCACGACTCAGTTCCTGTACGAGTCTGAGAACCGCCCTAGAGCTATGCGTGAGAACAACATTATTCGCACCATGACTACGTTTAAGATCTATGGACAGCACATCATATACATGTATGCACAGCTGGGCAGAGAAGCTTTGGGAAGAGATAAGTCTCTCTCACCCGAGAAGCGTAGAGAAGCACAGAAGGCGCTGGCTGGTCTTGTTGCATTCCAGATGCTGGCAGCAGGTGCAACTGGTGTACTACCTATAGCTGTAGCTATATCTATGATGAGTGCGGCTTACAACATGTTCGCTGATGATGAAGAAGAGATCGTAAGCCCCGAAGCTTCATTCACCCAGTGGATAGATGACATGGTGAAGGGAGCTTTCGATGACGATGAAGCAAAGTTTATGAGTGCTTTACTAAGTAAGGGGATAGGTAATGCCTTGGGTGTAGACGTAAGTAGTCGAGTATCTCAAGACACCAATCTATTACTTATGATGCCTGACCGCCCGATGTCTAGCGGCAAAGAGTTGTACAAAGAAGCGTTATTAAGTTTAGCTGGCCCCGTCTTTGGTGGGATCGGTGTCAACGTAGCTAACTTTGCTCAAGATGTTTACGAGGGGAACCCAACTGAGAATCTAAAGTCGGTACTACCTAAAGCCCTCCGTGATATATATAAGTCGGTTGATTACTCGCAGAACGGAGTGAAGACGCGCAATGATCTTGATGTAATTGAATCTCTGGACACGAGTGACATTGTCATTCAAGCGATGGGATTTACACCAGAAGTTGTTTCCTCTACGTACACCCGAGCATTCGCTAGGCTGAACAAGTCGCAGCATATCGCTGGTGTTAGAAGGGATATTTTAGGGGACGTCTATACGGCATTGTCCGATGGAGATAAGGGTTCAGTGGAAGAGTCTCTTGCGCAAGTCACGAAGTGGAATGAGTTTGTCATGGAGAAGCTGAAGTCTATTAAAAGTCCTGCAATGAAAGCTCTGTTCCTGAAAGAGTTGATCACAAGCAAGACTATATCCTCAAGCCTCAAGACAAAGATGATCAGAAAACTTACGGCTACAGAAGGAGTTGTTCTTCCGAAGAAGCACATGTATTTAATTGATGATTATACATTCGGGACTTAACAAGAAATATTTAAGGAGATTCAATGAGCATTGAATACAGAGGTGAGAGATTCGAGGGGTATAACAAACCCAAGCGAACACCTAGTCACCCAACAAAATCACATGTGGTTCTGGCCAAAGAAGGATCTGAAATTAAAATGATCAGGTTCGGTGAGCAGGGTGCGAGTACAGCAGGTAAGCCCAAAGCAGGTGAGAGTGACAAGATGAAAGCCAAGAGAAAAAGTTTCAAAGCAAGGCATGCCAAGGGTATCCAATCGGGGAAAATGTCAGGGAGTTATTGGTCTAATTTGGTCAAGTGGTGAGATAGTAATGAAAGCCAAATCAAAAGTAAATGAAGCGGGTAACTACACTAAACCTGCTTTGCGTAAGAGATTGTTTAATAAAATCAAAGCAGGAACTAAGGGTGGTAACGCTGGGCAGTGGTCAGCACGTAAAGCACAACTCTTAGCCTCTGAGTACAAGAAAGCTGGTGGAGGTTATCGTGATTAAGAAGCCACAGAAGTCTCTTAAGAAATGGACTAAGCAGGAGTGGGGGACTAAGAGTGGTAAGCCCAGTGCTAAGACAGGTGAGCGTTACTTGCCTAAAGCTGCTATCGCTGGTCTAACTAAAGCAGAGTATGCAGCTACCACAGCAGCAAAAAGAGCAGGTACAAAAGCAGGTAAGCAGGTTGTAAAGCAGCCTAAGAAGATTGCAAATAAAACAGCTAAGTTTAGAAAGTAAGAGGAAGTTATTATGCCAAATGTAGGTGGAAAGTTTTTTCCGTATAGCAAAGAAGGGATAGCTGCAGCGAAGAAAGCAGAGGCTAAATTAAAAGCTGATGCAATGATCAAGGCAAAAGCAAAGCCCAAAGATAAAAATAAGAAAATGGTAAAGCCAAAAGCTAAGGCTAAAGCAATGAAGAAGGGGTATTAGAATGGCAGCAAATATGAAGCACTTCTTGAAGAACGGAAAATTCTAGAGGTAGGGTAATGACAACATCACTGAGAAAGAAACTTGAGAAGGACGCTGCTCGTTATCGCTATTTGAGGGACACTCAAAACAACGGCTGTAGAGATGTTGATTGGGATAATAGTGATGAGCCGAATAGGGTTGGTGTTATTGATCACATATTTATTTATTTGGGGGATGGTGTGTGGGACAGTGATGCTGACATGATGGATGAATCCATCGATAACGCAATGCTTTTATTTCCAAAAGAAGCGGAAGAAAAAAATGAAGAAGGGGTATTAGAATGGCAGCAAAGATGAGGCACTTCCTAAAGAACGGCACTGAATGGAAAGGTGACATTCACAAGACCGGTACGATGGCTATGACGGGCGCGAAGCATACGTCTTCTAGCAAGAATCTTTTTCACATGAAAGATCTTTCAGCTTCAGCAATGGCTCGTGCAAAAAAGAAATAACTTGAGACCTGAGAGCAACGAAGATAAGAAGGCGTGGTGCGAATACGGAGACCGAACTGAGTTAGAGTTTGTGTCAAAAATGTTGGCATCGAAGTGCAGCGTCTTCATGAATCCCGCAAAGGAAGAGAACAAGTTCACACATGATTTTTTCATTGTGATGCCGTCTGATCTCAAGACAATACGAACTAGATTCAGGACAGCAGATCGCTATGGAATTCCTAGTCACTCAGCTATCACTCTGAACAAGAAAGATGTGGATAGGTACGATGATAAATACCCACACATCATCATCATCTTTGATGTGAAGTACGAAGATTTTTCTCGGGTGTGTTACGCCCCGATAAGAGACATAAAGAAAGCGATTCGCAGGGGTGCCGCAAAGCTGCACACCTACACAAACAGAGTGAATGACACGCAGGGTAATGCAAAAGAATCGTGGGTGTTAGACTCCATGTGGTTTAAAGAAATATAAGTTCTGCTTGACGCGCAGAATGCCAGTGAGTATCATGCGCTTGCTTTACAAGAAGACCAGAAAGTTTTGGACTTACTGTAACGTAAGTTACTGTAGTATAACGTGACACAACGTACTGATTGACACGCAGAAATGCAGGTAATATCTATACGATTGTTATATAAATCAATGACTTAGCTAAATGGGCTACCCTTTTTTACACGCAGAGGGTCGGCGGTTCAAACCCGTCATCACCCACCAATTACTTATTAAAATCAGACACTTAGCGGTGTCTTTTTTTTGGCCTAAATTTCTTGGACTTACTTTGGACTTACTTTGGACTTGCGTGCCACGCAGATAATACATCAGGCAGACTTCTTGCTAGGGTTAAGCGCTTCGATTGATGCACGATTTAATACGTCTAGTGTGGGCGTTGCCTCCTGCCAAACAATATCTTCGTGACCTCTTCCGTAGTTCTCCGTCATCTCTAGATTAGCATGACCAGCCAACTGCTGAGGGTACTCTTTAGTTTGCTTCTGAATAAGATATATCCCTAGCGCTCTACCTTGGTGAAATGCTGGCTGTTCATTCATTGATAGATCAGGATAAGGGTTAGCTAAGTCTCGTATCCGCTTGAACTCGTCAGACAAATACTTCGGGTACACCTTTGTGTAGTGAACATCATCTTCTCGTCCTGCGTTGCGGAGCCTCGGCTTCCGGTGAATTAGAAATGGGCTTGCTATGTTATCTCTGCACTGGTTTACAATAGCTCGAAGCTCTGGCGTTATCTCAATCTTGAGATAGCCCATGTCAGAATATTTCTCGGTCTTCTGCTGAATCACTTCAATAGAAGTGTCAGTCGATTTAGGCATCCGTATATTTAATATGTCAGCTCTTCGCTGAAGTGTCGTCAGTGCCAAGTTCATCGCACATCGCAACCATAGAGGGCATTCAGGATGGTCATAGATGGCCATCCAACCCTCGAAAGTATGACGCTTCATGACACGTTTAGTTTTAACTGGCTTGGTCATATCAACAGGATTAGAATTACCGGTGATGTAACCTTTGGTGAGAGCGTACTGCATCATCATCTTTAGGTTTTTACGCGTTGCGTTTCTTGCGTGAGGTGTACCAGAATCCTCATCATCTTCTTCGGGGTCATAGACTAAATCAAACAGCTCGTTTATCTTCAGGAGTGTAAACTGTTCCAAGGGAAGGTCAGGCATGTATTTAATTACCTTGTTCATCATCGTCTTCCGTTCAGCGATCAACGAGTCAGAGAAGTTGTCTATATTTTTCTCGACAACATTAAGATACTTGGCGCACAGATCTCTCAGCTTCATACGAGTGCCGATGATCGACTCTGTTAAGTCAGTGCGTACAATGAGGATAGAATTTGCTTGGTTAGCTGCACGAATTGCTTCGCCTCTGTTGGTGCCGAGTGACACATCTTTGCCAGCTGGTGCGTTGACGTAACGATAATAATCTGTCCCGTTGGAAGAGTTTATTTTCAGATACATTGGAAGTCCCTTAGTCTTACTTGATTGACGTTTCCTCATTTCTATCTCCTAGAATAATTTTACTAAGTAAAGGATCAGCGAGTAGTGGGTCGCCAATTTTAAGATCTATGTAATATTTCCTGCCTATTTTTTGAGCAACAAGATCACCCTTTGCAATCCATTCTAACATCACTCGTTTAGATGGAGCAGATGATGGTGTGAACCTCACTTCTCTGTACTCATCAAGCGTCATCAACTTTCTCATCTGAAATTTCCTCCGAACTTATTTCTGTAATTATTGTTGACGGGCTTAGACCCAGATCAACGCTGTCTTTTTTTCTCTGACCGCGATAGAACGCCTTGTCATTCTGCTCTCTGTTGATCTGATCAGCTGTTAACTTTATGATTTTTGCCATGTTTTTTATCCATTGCTTGTTCAAAAGATCTAGCATTCAATTGAGACGGAGTCAGCCGTTGCGCAAGACTAACCTCACCCATCGCCACTTGCTTAATTTCTCCCCCGTCATTAAGAAACTTCTCAACATCATCTGCAATTTTGTTTCTCAAAGTTTTCTTCTTATCTGGTGATTGGTACAAAGTGTTATCGTCTCTCATGTGTCTACTCAATAAGTGTTAACAATATTTCCAAGGCTTCGATGTCTTCCTTCGACATTTGTTTGAAGCTGGTACTCGATAATATTTCTGATAGCAAATCAGATTTTTGATCTAGCAATACGATCCTTTGCTCTATCTTTTTCTTTAAATCTTTCATGCTAATCTCTCGTTCTCATTCAGTATGTCAATACGTGATCTAAACCACGCTCTCTTAGCACTCACACTGCGAGGGTTTCTGTTGAACATCTCTGCAAGTTTCTGATTGGAGAGTTGAATGTTTGATAGAAACTTTACACACTCTTCGTGCGTCCACTCTTTGCGTTTCTGTTTGCGAAGTCCCAGTGTGATCGCTCGTTCTCTGACACTGCGAGGATCTCTTCCTATTGACATTGCAACGTCAAAATAAGTATTCGTTTTATAATGTTCACGAATGAACAAGTCTTCATCAGCGGTGTAATGCCTAGCCATAAGGTGTCCACCCAATCTTTCCAGTGATGAACGGGTTGTAGTTGCAAGGATTGATTTTTAATTCCTCTTGAGCAAGTCTCCTCTGCGTGCCACCAGTAGGATCTGTTACCCCCAATCGTGACGCCAACATCTTCACTGAGGATTCGGGTCTTTGAATCTCATCAGCAATAGATCTCACGGTCATGATGTTGTAATTCGTAGCAACAAAAGAAATTTCTGCGTCTGTCCAAAACCTACCCATGTTATTTCTCCAACCGATAAAAAATATGAGTGCCCACTTTGACTATTCTCTGAGTTGATTCAGACCTAGCCCACTTGGGTGAAACGTAATCCGTATGATAGTGAGTCGCCCCCTCCATAAAGTTTCTGTGATCACCTTCCATTACGTTAGACGCAAGAACTTGTGCGCTTACCCACGCGTCCATGTCTTTTGGTGAGTCATCTAATCCGTCACAAAAAAAGCTGAACTGGCACGCATGCCTGATCATTATTTTTGGATTCCATTTTTGGGTTCGGCCTTGCGTCACCACGCCACAAACTGAGTCTGGATAACGCTCATCATCGACTCGGTTCAGAATGACGAAGGCGACCCCTAGCTGCCCGACCAATGGTTCTGATCGAGCTTCCCAGTAAATGGCAGCAGCAAGGCAAAGAACGGGGATCTCAAACATATTTTTTATCCAAAAATGCGGCTGAAAATTCGGGATAAGAGGGAGTCTTCTTGTCTGTCCGGAGCGACATGCACCACCGGATTGTAAGGAGCATTCTTTCGCAATGGTTTTGGCGCATGAGGATTTGATCCGAGATCTGATCCGTCAATAAACGCTTGGCTGTGCCGCCTTAGCTCAGCAAGAGTAGGTGACACTCTGCGTCTTTCAAGACTCGAGTAAAGTTTAGGACAGCGCATCTCACACTCAGAGTGCAGCGCATATCTGACTCGGCCTGTTGACAATCCGACACGAGACGCTGTTGCATTAATGGACACACCCTCGAGGGTGAGGGTAAATGCTTCAATGTTGAGGCTTGTACTTTTATATTTTCGTAGCATGTTAACTCCTAGGCTTTCACCGGCCTTATGACCGGTGGTGTGTTAGTTGAGGCGACTTTTTAAAAAGGGATGTCATCATCAAAGTCATCATCGGCAGGTGGCTGTTGCTGCTGCTGTTGCTTTTGAGGAGCACGCTGTTGCTGAGGAGCACGCTGTTGCTGAGGAGCACGCTGTTGCTGACCACCACCACCTTCTTTGCTACCAAGCATCTGAATCTTTCCATCAAATCCATCGACAACGATGTCAGTTGAATAGCGATCTTCACCTGAGTTTTTGTCTTGGTATTTGCTTGTGACGACCTTACCCCTCACGAACAACTTGTCGCCTGAGTTAATGTATTGAGATAAATTTTCTGCTGTCTTTCCAAAAACTGTGACGCGATGCCATTCAGTTTTTTCCTGACGCTCACCTGACGCTTTATCTTTCCACTTCTCAGATGTGGCTAAGCTAAGCTTCATAATTTTACTGCCGTTTTTTGTATCTCGAACATCGGGCTGCTGACCCACGTTACCTATCAGATTGACTTCATTCATTTGGTACTTCTCCATAATTAAATTAAAGCTGGTAAGGCCAGCAAATCCTCAAGATCATGCAAGCGGAAACAGTCGCATGTTAGCTACTGAAAGACTCACACTCTTGATGCAGAGGTTTTTCAATGCGAGGCACTCACTGCTTATCCTCATGCTGCACCTATCCCCGAGGGGCCGTGTGCAGAACGGACACATCTACTTTGTCGCTGCAACTCTAAAATAGCTGCTGCTCTTTCCGCGATACTGTTCAAGATCGACACCATCTAGTGATGGCACTTTCTTGTAATTTATATTTCCTTTGCGCTCAGCTTGAGTGACGCGAACACCACCACCCTCACAGTCTCTGTCTCCAGAGAGATCAATGAGACGCCCACGCGCTTCGTCTACGCGCTCTTTGGCTTCAGCCAGTAATGCGTTGGCTTCAGTCCATTCGTTTGCGACAGACGTAAACTCAGCGTCCTTGCGTTGCAGAACCCCATCACCTTTCATCTCATCACTCTTAAGCAATGCCCAGAATTCAGCCCACTTTTCCATTAGACGATTGATGTCTTCTTGGTTTCGATCAATGGTGATCTGAAGGTGCGACTTGTCACGCGCATCGTAGATAAACAACTTGGCTTCTTTGGCATCAGCGACAAACATCTGCTGCTGAATCTGCCAATAATATTGAGGAGGGCACTCACCCTTCTCAACAAGTAGCCAAGTCTTGCTTTGCTTACCTTGGTAGGGGCACTTGATTTCAGAGACATGACCTGTACTGCCATCAAACTCCACAGATTTGCCGTCAAGAGACGCTGATAAAGGGAGGCCATTATGCTCACGGGTAACAACAACAGGGGCGTAGAACTCATCGTTGACTTTCTCTGCCGCTATACGCGCCTCGTCCTCGTGGGTGTGACCCCATTCGGTAGCGACATTGCCAACAAAAGGAATACCATTGCCTCGATACCAGTTGAGGAGGCTGTCCCAAGTATTTGGAGTGAACGTCTGAACACCCATGATTAAACCAGCAGAACTGGCATTACAGTGAACGCGTCTGTGATCCATCCATGCGTCAGTGTTCTGCTCCAGCTGGGCTAAAGAGTTCATGACGCCACCGCCAGCTCATCTCCGTCAGTAGGTGCAACCTTCTCAGCTACGAGTAAGGTTTTGTGCAACTTTCTAATTGCACGTTCAGCTTGCTCTGAAGTCATGTCGCTGATTGCTTTTAGCTTCAGACCTTTGGTTACGTTTGCGATGTCTACACCAGCCTCCGCTGCCATATCTTTCACAGATTTGATCTCCAACTTGGACGCCATGCGGATCAGTTCTATAGGCTGAGCTTGTTCGCCCTCTGGATCATCGTCTGTTCTTATAGAGGCATCGTTGTCAGTCTGTGTTAGTCCCGCAATTGCACTACAGGAGTACCTGCGCAAATAAGTTATCGAGCTACCAAGACACTGTATTGCTGAGTTGCCCTTGGCCATTTCGATCTGACAAGAGACTGAATCTTTTATCCATTCTCCAGAGCTGTGTGAGAGCATGGTCGTGACACAAGCATTCGCTCCATCGTTACTGGGCGTTTGAATGAGAGCGATCTCATATTTAGGTAGCGTCTGGCGTAGCATGTCCAGAATCACACCGAGATCAGCGTAGTTATAATTGTAAGCAGCGGTGCCTTTGTATACGTTGATCATTTCGGCTTGTGCTTGAGAAAGGGCGAGGCTTATAGCCCCAATGTTTTCGGAAGTTTCCATTGTAATACTCCTAGTTAATATTTCGTAAATACGAAACGCTTAGTCAAGAATACCATCCGAAATTAATTCCGTCAATGGTAGGGTAACTTAGGCTTGTATTTCTTATAGGCGAAAAAAAACACCACGAAGGTGTCTTTTTATTTTGAATTAAAACCTACTTAATTCTGGGGTTCATTTAGTATACGTTCAATATATCTAAGTACAGATAATTTTTGATCTACTTTTAGTCTATCGAATTTTAAAAGAATTCTTATTATTTCTTTTCTTCTTTCGTCATTCTCTGACAAATCATCAGTGGTTAATCCATTACCATCCTGAATCATATCACTATCCTTGGAACCATCTCTTGGCTCGTCATCTATTACTCAAATCATTCAGAATCCCTTAGAGTTATTGTTCATTTGTATCAGTATTTAATGCTGATATAAACTGCTTAACCATTGCTAATTGATTGTCATTCATTCCAGACATTAACAACGAGAGTTCCTGTATCTCACTAGGCTGAGAGTTAAAAGTTAATAACTCTTCTGGCGTAGTGCCTAATTTTTTACTCAGTTTTTCTAGTAGCTGAAGACTAAGACCTTGTTGCCCATTCTCGAACCGACAAAGATTCCCGCTGGAAGTTCCTATTTCTTTCGCTACTTCTTTTTGCTTAAGACCTTTTTCTACTCTTAGCTTTTTTGCTGTTGGCCCTATGAGTAATTTCATAACGTTCTCCTAAACATTCTCGATCAAGGGTAGACGAGGATGCCCAGTTTGTACCAAAGTTAATTTTAATAGCGGTCATAGCATCTCTTGCTGTCATTATTCTTTTATTTAAACGGCAAAGTCTAAGAAGAGATATATAGCTATTAGATGTAATGTAATTCCATTTGGAGATACATGTTTGTTCACGACAAACCCTAAACAAGTGTGTATTAAGTAAGCTCATAGAACACTCCATCATACCCTGTGGGTTTTACCTGCAACTGTATTTTTTTAAATTCTTTGCCAAGGATTTTCATTTGTGTCTCACCCTTAAACGTATCCTTAACTGCAAGATACTTAGGACTAACATCACCCCAGTTATCCCAGTGTGTAATATGCCAAGGCCAGTTTGATCCAGATTCCATCATCCAGCCCTTATTTTTTACTGGAAATTGACCCGTATTGTGAATGACGCGAAATGATTTATCGATCATCTTTATTCCTCCTATAATTAAATATATCTGCGTGCTACGCATAATATCTGCGTGCTACGCATAACCTACATCAGAACGTGATTACGTTCAATCTTATTACGAAATTAATTCTGCTTTACTTTTTTCCTCCCTAGGTAGTTTCGTGTAATCGAAATTAATACTTGACATAACTCTGCGTGACTCTCAGAATACTTTCGCGCACACGAACTTTAATCTAGGAGTTACACTATGAATAAAAATACACCCTTACGGAACATACGAACACTGAAAGGCTACAGCCTTCAGCATGTGTGCTCACATGTACATATGGATAACGGGCATTTATCACGCATTGAGCGTGGAGAAAAAACTTCCACTGAAGTAGCTGAGAAACTTAGTGTCTTTTTTAAGAATGAAATATCTGAGATCGAGATTCTTTATCCAGAACGCTACATTACTAATGAAGAGTAGGGGATCCATGATGATGACATTAAAACAATGGCGTCATGGGATTGTTAATTCAGATCTCCAAGCCAGCACTCGTCTTGTACTTCACACCCTATCGCATTACATGGACTCAGCAACTTGCGTTTGTAATATTTCCCGTTCCAAGTTAATAGAATCCACATCACTGTCTCGCACTAGCGTACTGGCACATCTTAATCTTGCAGAAAAAACAGGTTGGATAATTAGAACTAAACCAATAGTAGGATCATGGGGTGGAAACAATTACTCCGCAAAGATTCCTGACGAAACTTACGATGAGCCTGTTAAGGCAGTGGTTAAAGCAGAACCTGTACAAGTAGTTGAACATGTAATTGATCCTCCACATGGATCTGTTATCTCAAAGCGTGTGTCTAACACTTGGAAGTGGGGGACGGCAGCTGATCTTAAAGTGGCTGAGTACATATACGGATGTCTCAAGAGGATCGACAACCGAGCAAAGCAACCTAACATGGTCATGTGGGCTAACGATGTACGACTCATGCGAGTCCATGATGAACGAACCCCTCGTGAAATTTGTGAAGTATTTAAGTGGGCCAACGAAGATTCATTCTGGCAATCAAATATTTTAAGTCCATCAAAACTAAGAGAAAAATATACTGCTTTGCACACAAAAATGAATGCAGAAGCACCGATTGCATCAGGTAGATTGCGCAAAACAAAAGGGAATATAACAGGAGTTGTTCTATGAGCACATATGCAGATCATGGAATTGACGTTCCAAATAATCAATCGGGTGAAGTGAAAGCATTCTGCCCTAGCTGCCGCCACCTGCGAAGCAATAAGAATAAGCATCATAAACCTTTGAACGTGAACTTAGATAAGCAAACGTGGTACTGCCACAACTGTGGTGAAGCAGGTGGCCTAGGTGGTGATCAGAAGCCTGACTACATTGATCGTCCTAAAGTTTATGTGCCGCCTGTGCCGATACCTAGATCTGATTTGCCAGATAAGGTTGTTGCATGGTTCAAGGAAGATCGAGGTATATCGGAAGCTGTACTCATAAGAAATAAGATAGCGTATGAAAATTCATGGATGCCTCAGCTTAGTGCAGAGACAGGGACGATTCAGTTCCCATATTTCCGTGACGGTAAGCTGGTCAATATTAAATATCGTGACGGACGCAAGAACTTCAAAATGAATAAAGGCTCTGAGCGAATACTGTACGGGCTTGATGATCTAGATAAATCCATCACGATTATAGTTGAAGGTGAGATGGACAAGCTATCCCTTGAGGAGGCTGGCTATCCAAACTGTATCTCTGTACCTGATGGGGCACCTTCTATTGAATCCAAATCATATTCATCTAAGTTTGATTTCTTGGGCGACCCTAGGTTAGACGATGTAAAGAGATTCGTCATTGCCGTTGACACTGATGCACCGGGAAAGAGGCTTGAAGATGAACTCAGTAGGCGTCTGGGTGTAGAGCGGTGTGCCCGAGTGATCTGGCCCGAGGACTGTAAGGATGCCAATGAAACTTTAAAGATGTACGGGGCACAGGAGATTACAAGATCTATAAAAGCGGCTCTTGACTACCCTGTTGCGGGTATCTTTGAGGTATCAGATGTTGTTGACCAGCTCGATTATATATATGAGTCAGGTTATGAGTTAGGTATTAGCACAGGTTGGAAAGATGTTGATCAGTTTTACACAGTTCGTCAAGGCGAGTGGACTCTAGTGACAGGCATACCGTCACACGGAAAGTCTAATTTCCTAGACGCCATGTTAGTGAGGCTAGCCAAGCAGCATCAATGGAGATTTTGTATCTGCTCACCTGAAAATCAGCCTGTCGCTAGACATATGGCTGGCTTGCTCGAAAAGAAATCAGGCAAGTCTATTGTTAATGGGCATCCTTTACGCATGAGCAAGCAAGAATACACTGATGCAAAGTCTTGGGTTGATGATCATTTTTCCTTCGTAATGCCTGAACATCCAACGCTAGCTGAGGTTCTTAGGCTAATGAGAGTTCAAGTGAAGAGGCGTGGCGTACAAGGCATTGTAATAGACCCGTGGAACGAGATCGAACACTCAAGGACTGAAGGCATGAGTGAGACTGAGTACATCTCACACGCGCTTACAGAGCTTCGTACATTCGCCAGAAACAATCGGGTTCACCTTTGGATTGTTGCTCACCCAACCAAGCTCCAGAAGGATAAGAATGGTGAGTACCCGATACCAACACCATACGATGTTGCAGGTGCAGCTCATTGGCGAAACAAAGCAGACAACTCAATCACTGTATGGCGAGATATAGCTGACTCGAGTACGCGTGTAACTCAGGTTCATGTACAGAAGGTTCGCTTCAAAGAGATCGGTAAGGTCGGCATGGCAGAGCTTGCGTACAACCACATCACTGGAGATTACTCTCAGTTGGATGACGCCAACATTGAGATTCCCTCAGTGTATTCAAGTAACTCACCTGTACCAGCAACATTTTAATGATGGAGATTTTCCGAATGAATAAAAAAGTTTATCTAGCAGAAGAAGTCCGTTCTGATAACAGGGAGTTGATGCCCGAGTTTACTAAGGCTTATGACTCGCTCACTGAAGCGTTTGGTCAGATCAAAGTTATCTATGCTCAAGAGAATGATCGAGTGGTTGGGGTTGAGCCAGATGAGTCTGAGTACGTTAGCATTTTTGTTGAACCTAAACCCATAGGTGATTCATGGGGGCGCATAAAAAGATGAGACCTAAAGCTAACAAACATCCCCATACAATTATCAAGAGGACAGTATGAATAATCATTACACAAAGTGGGGGAAGAACTGGGAAGAACGTAACAAAGAATCCCGTAAAGCCTACCGAGCTAAGTGGTACAAGGATAACCAGACACGAATCCGTGAGCAGCAAAAAGAATACCGATTCAAAAGAGACCTTTCCGAAGTGATGGGAGAATCAGATGAGTAAAATGTCCAGAGAGAAAGGTAAACGTGGTGAACGCGAAGTGGTTACCTTACTAAGGGATCTACTAGGAGATGGTTATGTGTTCAAACGAAACCTTCTCGATCAATGCCATGACGGGGGGATGGACATATTGGGCCTCCCTGATTGGGCGATTGAGGTAAAGAATTATAAAGAAGCTACACCATCTCTGATCCGAGGTTGGTGGGATCAGACTGTTGACGAAGCGATCAAAGCATCACGCCACCCAGTGCTTTTTTGGAAGCAAGCTAGGCGACCTTGGATGGTTGTCGTGGCAGGTAGCCACCTGATCGGCCAACAGCAGACGACATGGGAGAACACATACGAATACACCATCACCATGAGTCCAGAAATGTTTTGCACGTTAGTCAGGGAAAAAATGTAATGAAGCGTGACTTTATCCTGCGTACTAAATCAGTTGTCTCATCTGCCCTAGACTATATCAATGGGCTTGAACTCAATGAGGACAAACCTTTGTGGCAAATAACCATTCAACCTTTTAAGAAAGCTAGATCAAACAAACAGAACCGACTCTACTGGGATTGGATGACGCTTGTGGCTGCTGAAACAGGGTACACAAAACTTGAATCGCATGAAGCGTTCAGAGATAAGTTCAAGGACGCATACGGATTGGAGACTACAGGATCTATAGGTGGACACGAATTCACCATTAGAGTTAGCACCAAAACATTAGAGCCAGCAGTGTTTGCTCAGTACATGTTGGACGTTGAGCGGTTCTGCATAGACACCCTTAATTTATATTTACCTCACCCAGAGGATCAACGACATGAGCGTTAAATCTAATGCACTACGCCAATCAGCTAGAGATCAAGCCTGTACATTTCAGATCCCTAAGATCTGCAACCACAACAAAGAGACTACTGTACTGGCTCACATACAAACAGAGGGTGGAATAATGGGAGGCAAGGCTGATGATTTCTCTGCTGCATTCGCATGCTTCGCTTGTCATGTTCACTTAGACCAACACAGGATGACCTATGAAGATGAGTTGTTCTTTACTCGCAGGGCATTGGTAAGAACTATTTCTTATTGGGTTAATAATGGTTTGATCAAAGTTAAGGGGAACACGAATGACCGATAAAGAAGTCGATGCACTCTTGCATCATTGGGCTGAGTGGGTAGCTAGAGATAAGGATGCTGGTCTTGGCTTCCCCTCAAAAACTATACTGGGTCGATTATCTGATGGAGATATTAGCTCAGCCAGTAGCTTTAAATCATCGACACCACCTCTAAAGAAGAGAGACTTTAGGGCAGAAGCTGTTAACAAATCTGTCATTAAGTTATCTAAGATTGATGACACCTTGAGTGAGGCTATCACGCTACATTACTGCCAGCAGGGTAGTGCTGAAAAGAAATGCAAGGTGCTTGGAGTCAGCAGAAGAAATTACTTCACGATGCTTGACCGAGCAAGGACATGGCTGTCTGGATTCCTCACCGCCATTGCTGAAAAAACAATCAATCCAAGTATCAAGTACAGACTTGATGAAGATCGTGGGGTAGGGCGTCCTATCACTTAGGCTACGCAATCTCTACGAACTCTGAGTCTGTCTCTATCCAGACCTTAGCGCCACAGCTGAGAGGCTTATCAGGGCTATACACTAGACGGGATGGCCCATTGATAATAACCTCATGGGCATACCGGTTTTCCTTATACGTTTTAACAGTAATGACTGGATCATTATCACCTGTCTTCCCATTGGATTTAATGATGTGTTGATTGATATGTATCTTAGTCTTCATGGATTTACCTCTACTAATTTAAAAAATTTATCCGTACTTAAATCTACATCAGCGAATGCAATCCTATAGCTTTCATGTCTATAATCTAAACCATCAGCCAGAAAGTAATCGTTATAACCTTTGGCGTAGGCATCTATACGATCTACTGCGTTTATGTCGTCACTATAAACAACTAGCATTGGTTCGCCATCCTGTAAATACATGTATGACTCCTTAGCAAGAGACCATACTAAGTGTTCATGAAATGTCATTACTTTCATGCTGCTTCCTCCACGTTAAGTTCGTTAGCCATGAGAACCTGAAATCTAAAGTCGGTTATGGCATCCATTACGCTACCGCTATGATTACTTATATAGTCTGTTATCTTCCTGTAAAGGTAATAAGGTATTGGCTTTCCTGCTATCTCATTAATGCGTGTCATTGCAGTAGTCATATAGCGTTCCTGAAGCTTGTCATTAACTGCTGTTGAGATCCTTAACTCAGATGACGCATTCTTTTTATAAGCAAGGGCTATGTCTTCAAACAGAAATATAAATCCTGACTCATTGTTATAGTAGGGGAAGTCGTTAGAGGGTTTGATCCACTTAGCTTTGAATACTTTTAAGCCATGTTGGTTGGTGCTTAATAGTTCTGCATACAAGATAATTTTAGTTTCGATCCTTATAATATTCGAGATGTCTTCTAGCTTTAGGAGTCCATCCATATGGATTAGCTGGCCGTTGAACCCTCCACATTCCAGCTCGAACTTAGACGAACCAACATTACTGCTAAGATCTTTCCATGCGTCCTTATGATCGTTCCTGCTACCAAAAGACATAGACCATTGTTCTTTTCTTATAGCTAACAACTTTTGTCTTGGCGTAATAGAACCATCATATCTATCTTTGTTATAAGAAATTTTGTCGGCCCTTGATTTACGTTCTCTATGTATTCTAGAGCAATGATTTACATGGGTGCTTAGAAAATCATGAAGTCCATTCTCGTCAAGGAAACTAAACATATTATGCTGAGCCGCTTGTTCAATGATTTCTTTAGACCAGCTACGCCCACCCCGATAACTGAACTTTTCTTCAGATTTACGTTTAGTTATTAAGTTAGCTATACGTTTTAGTTCAGGGGTGAACAACTTGAAACCAGCACTCCTATTTATAATGTATTCATTTATTCCAAGAGACAGGTCATTAATAATTTCCCGTCTTCTTGAGATCAATACACGATCTCTTTCTTCTCTTAGGTTCTTATCCATTACATCCTCCTAGATGTTTATGTTAATCGTCTCACCCCAAGGGGCAACCTTCTCGTTGGTACACGCCCACAAGACAGGATAGTTAGGCTGTCTAGGCATATTGCAATAAAGATCAGTCAGATAAATTAAACAGGCTGGCTCAACACCTTCCTTCTGTACATGATCAGCTACCCAATCAAACGCTGGCTGGAAGTCTGTGCCACCACCTCGAGGGAACTCCCACTTGAATGGAAGATCATCAGGTGTCTTAATGGACTGAACCTTTTGAACTTCCGTGTCACAGAACAAGATGTGAACACTGGTATTGAAGTTACTTAAGATGCTGTTGACCTCAGAACCAAGTCGAGTAGTCTCTTCAGGCGTAATTGATCCAGAGGTATCATTAACAATAATGATCTCACCTATCGTCTCGTTATGCAGGGAAGGGCAGTAGATGTCATCATGAATGAACCTACGATCAGGACGCCTCCAAGAGTATTCATCCTTAGCCCACTGAGTAACGAAGCGCTGAAGGACATACTTCCAGCTAACTTTAGGGCGAAGCATCTCACCCACCAGATCTCCTAGATGGGCAGGAAGTTTACCCATAGCTTTAGCAGCCTGAGCAGCCTGAGCAGCAGCAACTTCCCAATCATGGTCAAGTTCCTTCAGTTCAGCAGGAGATAGCGCCTGTCCATTCTCTCCAGTAGGATCACGCATAGAACCACAGCCTCCTACATCACCACCTTCACCTTCACCATCTCCACCTCCGCCTCCGCCACCATCATCAGGTAGCTTAGAGTAGATAACGTCAGCTGACATATCATGATACTGAGGATCATTAAGAGCGCCATCAGGTAGCGCAAATCCATTATTGAGTAAGATAGGATTGATCGCATGATCACATGCTATGTTCCACTTCTTAGGATCTCTATGCCCCCTACGGGCTGGATGGTTGAGACCACAGTGCATAACCTCATGAGCCATGACTCCCTTTACTTGGTCAAAGGGTAACTCACTAACAAAGTCTGGGTTGTAACCCAGATTAGTGCCGTCTACCCACGCTGTATCACACTTAGGATCTTCTATAATCTTAAGCCTCATAGACAGTGCCCCAAAGAAAGGGTTGTCTAGGACTAAGGCTGTTCTTGCTTTAGTTACTATCTCTGCTGGTGTCATGCTGCTACCTCCCCTGATAACATAATGCCTTTGATATTATCGACAGCTGCTTTCTCATAGCCACCGATGTTCCAGTTAGTGATGTGCTCAACCTCTGGGCCACCACAATAGTTCCTTCCGTTCTTCCAGTTGTAGACAGTGGCAGTGACCCCATCTTCAAACAGTACAGACCAGAAGGCATCGACCTTTGAAGGGTCACCTGTATCAGGCTCCCCGAATAAAGTTACGAGCAAAGAAAAGGGGCATGTGATTTGCCCCTGAAAACATGATCCGCTGATCTCAACGTCATGTGTATTATGTGTAGTGTATTTCATGATTCCTCCAAGGGCCGAAGCCCCATTATTTTTATATATCTACTTCTATAAATGCTGGCCTATCATTTTCAGATTCAACTATTAACTCAACGTTTTTATATGAGTTATTGTTTAATCCATATACAACTTCTTGAGCAGCATCTTCTGCCGTAATACTCACAATTGTTGTGGTGAACGTGACTGTATAAACTTTATTTGTATTCATGATTGCTCCTATGCAACTTGGTTTCCTAGATAGCCAGACATCTTCTTCAAAATGTCATCGGCTGTTTCTTTAGCTTCTGCTCTCGCACGAGGGAAGATACGAAGGTCGGCTGGTGCTACAAGTAACTTTCGTGCTTGTTCATTAAGCTCATCTAGGTGAGGGTCACCTGAGATGTTTAATAAAGGCAGTTGATCCAGTAGCTTCTCTAACCTTTTAGTAACTGCTTGTGTGAACACGCCATCCTTAACGTCAGGAGACAGGGCTAGTCGCCTAGCAACATCACTGATGGTTTCATATAGGCGATCCCACGGTTCAGCTAATGCGCTCTGCATGGATGACATAACATCCTTCTCCATCTTGTCCCTGATATAAGCTGCATCATCGTCAGTCGCTTGCACTATAAAGTTCTCTGACTCTTGTATAGGTCTGATAGTAATGGAAGCGCCATACTTTTCTCGAACAGTAGAGCTATCAGGATAGTCGGACTGCTTGAACATAGAACCTAGCTCAGCTTTCTGTGCATTGACGATGCGCTCATACTCCTTGATGAAAGTATTAACTGTCGATTCATAATCACTGACCGCCTTATCAAATCCTTCACGAAATTTGAAGAACATGTCAGAGCGCAAGGCTCTGAAGCCGAAGTCGTCCCAAGGCACAGTGTTCTGCTGAACATAGACGCGGATGCGCTTCTCAGCTGCTGCGATAGGGTTAGTGTACTGGGTTGCAATGATACGCTTGATGTAACGTCCAGCATTGGATGAGGCGTTGTGGTTGCTGTTGGTCTCACTGGTGATGGTGACGTCCTCCTTGGAAGGAGTCCAGCCATGAACAGTCAGGTTTACTAGCATTGCTTGGTTGCGAATAGACATATTTATCTCCTAGATAATTACGGAATGGTTATCTGAAGCCCAATTAATAAAGGCTTTAGTCTTGGTTACTGCTGGGCACTGAGTGACAGAATCTCTGATCATCAGGACGTTGTACTCAGGTAAGATACGCTTGCCGTACTGAACGAGACGCTCGAATGTAACCTCACTAGATCGTGCTGCCAGCGCACCAGTCAAGGCATACAGAGTAGCTGGATCTGTTGGTACATCTGCGTTCATTGGATCGAGTAAGATATGGTCTGGGTCAGGCAGGGTACGGAATATCTTAAGGAAAGCGGTTAGCTCTGCTGCTGCTCCCTCACCTACAGTTCCTTTAAGTAAGTCGTACTCAATCTCCTTATCAGGGTTAGCTTGAAGGATGTCAGATGCAAACTCCCAAGAGCGTGGGGTTGGGAATGCGTTTTGACTTACGTCCATATCATGAAGGAGTGCCGGTCTGAACCGGATAAAGGCAATTATCTCCGTCTTTATTCCAGCCCCAAGCGCCCATGTGACCCAGTCATTTAGGTCTACCTCGTAATCAACGTGTACAAAACGGTTCTTGAACTGACTAAGAAGCTCACCAGCACCTGCTCTGTCAGTGGTATAGTTACCCGCTGCGATAATGCGCCATCCCTTTGGTAGGGTATAGCTTGTGCCTATAGTGCGGTCTAACACCAACTGAGTGAGTGCTTTTTGTACAGCTGTGGTAGCTTGAGGTAGCTCGTCCAAGAACAGGATGCCCTTACCAGAGGTAGGCCATAGCTCAGGAGTGAACCAGTTGGTTACCTTGGTCTCTCGGTCTGGGACGGGGACACCCATCACATCTACAGGGTCAAGAAGAGCGGCACGAATGTCACGCAACTCCATCTTGTATGACTTCGCTACTTCCTTAACCAATGCTGACTTGCCCACTCCGGGCTTGCCATGGATAAGTATAGGTACGTCTGCTTTCATACAGGTATGCACAGTTTTAACAACACTTGAATGCTTCATAATTTCCTCCTAGGAAATAGTAGTTATATAAATGTATTGGTTGGTGTGGAATATATCCACTTGGATTTAGATGGCGACATCGTAGTCGTAGTCATCGAAGTCATCGAAGTCAGGCTGGTTAGATTCCTCTAGTTCCTTACCCCATAAACTCTCTACTTCATCGGTAAACTCTGAGCTACAGAAGTAAGAAAGCATCGAAGGGTCAGCTAACTCTGATGTGCTCTCAACCTTTTCTATAAGGAAGTCCACACTGTATGAGTCACCATAGTCAGAATCCTCGGGGGTGGCCCCCAAGAATGGGAGCTGACCTACCATATAGTCAGTGATGTTTACGGTGGCCTTCCAGTTTTCATAGGTTATTTCTAGTTGCATACATACTCCTTTACCCGAGCTAGTCGGGTATCCATAAATTAATATTGAATAGATCATCAAGGTGAGTCAGTGATGGTAACTCTTTGGTGATCCTTAGCCCCTTGAATGGAACTAATTGAGGAGGGTCTTCAACAGCAGAGCGACTAAGTCTGGCCACAATGTTGTTGTCTTCATCGACTAAAATGTACCCATCATTGGGCGGTATATCCATACGATTCTCCTCCGGCTGAACCGGACTTGGTTACTAATTAAGGTCAGCAAGGGCATACTCTCCTGACTCGATTTTGGATCGGGTGTCAGAGATACCCTCTCCTAAGAACTGATTGCGATACTGTCCTGTGGTGCGCGAGTAGTTCCAGTGACGCCTATCTAAAGTAATGTTACCTGCGGTATCTGATCGAGCAATCAAAGTGTTATATGATTGAAAAGAGGTGTTGCCCTTGCCATCATTTATGATGAAATTGTTTAGAGAATCATTGCCAGATTTGGTGCTCATTGAAGACACCTTTATAGGTCTGGACTTGACTGGTTCTATTGGGTTGGTCGCCATCAACCTAGCGGTCACCGCTGATGACATTATCTCGGACTCTGATAGGATGGTTGCAGTGTGAACGCTATGCTCCCCAAACAGATCTAGTGCTGCATTCTTTGCTGCATACTTGGACGTATGCTTCCCCAAGTGATGCAGGTCAGAGTTTTTATCGTATGCGTAATACTTCATAGTAGTTTCCTTCGGGCATAAAAAAGCCCCAGTAAAGGGGCGGTTAGGTTTTGGTTTCGGTTAGTGTGTCTGGTACACCAGAGCTGTGACGTCATAGCATAAGCCCCTGTACCCAGTGACGTCACAACGTGTGAACTCTGTCTCGTTATCAGGCTTAACTATGGCGGCAAAGGCACTGTTGCCATGATCTCTGACTGTTCTTTCGTTAAGATCATCTATGAACTTCTCTAAGGCTTCGTCTTCGTCTTCACTAATACCACTGGCATCACCATTGACAAGCGCTGTTAACAAAGAGTGCTCGATTGTGTACTGGTATTCATCTATGTACTCAGACATACATTCTCCTTAAGCTGCGGCTTTAAATGCTTTGGTTCGGCTAAGCCCATCAAGACAGGCTTTCACGATGGTAAACCTGAAGTCGTCCATGGCGTAGCCATACTCTCTGGTGACATTGAAATACTCTCCAGAGTAGGTAGGTAAACTTTTAGAAATGAGAGAGTAATCCTTCCTGCTTATGGGCCTACCTAGCACTAGGCGTATTTCGTTCAGCTGATCTGCATCAAAGGACTCCAGTATGTGGCTTGCCCACTTTGCTTTTCTTGAACCATACATCAGCATGCTCCCATCTATTAGCTGGTTAGGGAAAAAGGCTACACCTCTGCCATTACCTTGGCCATAGAAACCACAAAGGTTACGTCCTACTACAAAGCCTGACATACCTTTCTCATGAGAGGTGAAGTAGTCTATCTGCATTGGGCTACCTCGAAGATCAACTGATTCAGTTCCATAAGTGTTTACACCATAAATATAAGGAGCGATATTAGTGGTTATCATTTTAACTAAATCATTCTTAGTCATGGAGGAAAGGGTTTTACTTACATCAGATAAGTCTTCACAGTTACTTGGTAAATTTACTAAGGCATAGCCAGCATAGTCATTCATATGTTTCTCCAAAAATTTTATATAAAAAAACCCCGATTGATCGAGGTACATGTAGTCCGGCTGAGCCGGAGTTAAGCAACATTATTTACCTCCCACTTAGCTAAGTTCTCCCAAGCATTCATCTTAGAAAATATATCTCCCGCTAACTTCTCACTCCAATCAATGCCGGTGGGTGATGCCATCCATCCAGCTGTAATCAGGTGAGCCTCGTTACACTCCTCAAGCAAGGCAACATGGTGCTCGTGTAGTAGCTCCACTAAATCCCCTTGTAGGCAGGGTGAAGGGGACTCAATGACGATGCTCTTCATATACTCTTCGCCATGTTGTGACCGACAGAACACGGCACAGAATACTGTCCACTTATACCTACCCTTTTCTATGGTGGTAGCTAGGGCAGGGGTGGCCTTGAACTTAGTCATTCTCTTTAGATCCACCATCTCGCACTTAGGATTACTCCCAATGAGTAGGAACACAGCAAGGTTTTTCATTACAGCTGTCCCTAATCTTTCCATGCGCTTCGAGTTGTTGTTTTTCTTTCGTACAGACTTAGACATTATTCATTGCCCTCTGTGTTAATTCGTTCCGTCTGTCTGCAATGCGCACTGTTAGTCCGTACTTCTCAGGTGCTGACTGCCATATCTTGTATGACCTGCCCATTAGGGACTCGATCTCATAGTATGGGACAGCTATTGCACGAAGCTCTACTAGACGATTGCATTCGTCATGAGATAAATCACCCAAGGTTTTTTCCTTCATAGTCCTTTTAGGACGTAACGTAACCTTTGGGTTAAATATTAAGCTCATGAATCCTTTACGAATAAGCCATTGACCATAGACCCTTGACGCCCTTTGATCACATCATATGCACTTTGGAGACAGTCCTTGACGGACAATCCATTCAGCTCTGCTTGTATGATAAGGGTGACGATGATGTCACCAATGGCATCTATGGTTTCCTCACGATCAGAGTTAACGATTGCCTCAAGCAACTCATTCACCTCTTCTTGAGTCTTAACGTGTTGGTGCAAAGGGGTAGACTTTTCTAGGATCCCCTTGTCATCTGCCCACTGGATGACATTATTAATTAGTTTATCCATTACTTTAGTTCCTTCTGGTGTTCATCGAGAGGCCATGTAAACCACAGCCAGCAGTCAGTACAGTATTTAAGGTACTGAGACCTAATGAGTCCTAGGGCAGTTGACCTACACCTAGGACATTCTTTGGTAGACATTACGGATGCCACCTTGGATCTACCTTGATGAGGTCAAGGTGTCTGCGCTTAGCCCATCGTCTTAGAATTATGTGAGTTAAGAATCCAATAAAGAATCCAGCGATACATGTAATGGTTAGTATCATGATTACTCCTGATTAGTTATGGCTTATTTATATCCTCTGAGAGGGTATATATCCATTGTGATTGACGCTTAATAGCTGTCAAATTTTAGGCATAAAAAAACCAGCACTTGGCTGGTCGTTTGTAACTTGTGTTGTTACTTAATCCTCCTCCTCTTCTTCCTCATCCTCCTCTTCTTCTTCCTCATCCTCCTCATCGTCAGACTCAAGAAGCTCTGGGTCTACCCAATCAAGATAAGGCATCACAATCATGTGCTCCTGCAACACCCCTGTTAACTTCCTCATCAACAGGTCATTACTTTCTGCGTAAATGATGCTATCAAGTGCATTGACGATCACTGCTACATCGTGAAGGTTCAACTCAATGTCGTGCTCGACTGTCATATCGATGTCGATCTCTTCGACACCCCCACTCTCAAAGTAAACTGACTTGTTCATCGTCATCCTCCTAATAATTATAAATCAACCCCTTCTCACCATTTCCACAATCGCAATCTTCGGGGCAGCGTTCTAAACTGTTCTTGTAATACACGTTCCAATCTTCAATGCTGTGAACATTTTTAGTGTGAGTTTTATGAGCCTTCAATCTGTAACCTTCAATAAAAACTACCTCCCACTTGTAATCTAATATGCCTAAAGGCTCACCGAGATTTACCTCACTGACTAGCGGATGTTTAAGAATTGTTTTACTCATCGTCATCCTCCTCATCTATCCACATTGCCTTGCCCTCTAGGACAATGGCGTTACCCACAATAAAATCATTACACAACTCACTGGCTTGATGGTTGTACTCTAACTCTTTAGAGAGTCCGTCTTCATCCACTAACACTTGCATGGCTGGTGTATTGAGAGCCATCACGACATAGCCACCGACCATGGCTTGTGCCTCGGCTAGGGTAGGAGGAACTTTAGGTTGGTATGTTTTTATCATTACCCTGACCCTCTGGAAAAAGCTTAGCGTTAACTTCTAACTTTGCCCGTTCAACTTCAGACGCATCCATGGAGCTAGCGAACTCAGTGGCCATTGACTCTGCGCGGAAGGATCCGTCCTCAGTCTTGGCGGTGATCGCCAACTCTAGGGCCAAGGTTAGTGCCTCATACTTATTGGTGGGCGATTTATATTCCTCCATCTCATCTTCCCATTTACTGTCTGCTTCCATTGGCCACATCATGAGAAATTCTCGTGCTGTTTCTTTGTCATCCGATGAAGCGTCTGGGTTTTCAAGCACAGCTATGAACCCTCTAGCTAATGCTTCGTTGGTTGGATTATTAATTAAGTTACTCATAACTTTACCTCCTTGGATTCCATCCATAATTTTAAAACTTCCTTGGCTTCAGACTTCTCAATCCAAAACTTATCCTGAAGATATGTCGATGCACCATACATGTTGGTGTCACCACTCTCTTGCAGCTCATCTAGGAACTGAAAATAACTTGCTTGGAATTCTGCAATGCTCATACACTACCCCTTATTCCCATCTCTACCCATCTAAGATTGAATACATGTGGAAAATACTCTCCACTCTGTCCATTGGCCCATGTACCATAGACGCGGCCAGAAGAAGAGGGCTTGTGAGGTGGCATACCACCAGAAAGTTCAAAGGATTTTTCGTCCCGATCAATAATAACTTGACCGACTTCTACCTGTTTGCCGTCAGCGTCTTGAAGCTTCCAGCTTTGTGAGTCCATTATTTTTATCATTCTAATCTCCTAGATTATTTTGTATCATAACTTTGCCGCCAGCAAAAGTATAATGCTGAGCGTAGTTACTGATATGGTGATGGTTACTGCTGTATGAATTGTGTTCATGTTAATCCCTTGCTGTACTCCGGTCTAGCCAGAGGAGAATCCTGAAACCCTTGATACCATTGACTATCAGGCGATTTACAGGCATAATAAAGTCTAGGTTTTCTACGCCTAGTCCAGTTTAAATTCTATTAGTTAGTTAGTTATGAGCGGCCCCGAGAAATCGGCAAGTGCCTGTATGTGCTATACAGCTAGACACTTACCCCTTGCAGTCTCTTTGTTACTTGCAATACCTTCAGCTCCTCCTCTTTTATGTAGTACACGTTGCATTCTCCTTCACAGTATTCACACCATGTATCATAGAGGTTAGTATCAGGATCGCAGTACCATTCACCTGTTTCTTTATCCCAGAAGACGGATTTTGATGCGTGGATCTTTTCTGAATCACACTCCTCACATACGGCTACTTCGATCTCTTTACTCATACATCTACTCATACATCCCCCTCGTCTATATAGGTAACATTAAAGTCTGAATCAAATAGGATTTCATCATTGTCCATGTCTCTTACAACCTCCTGCGCTAACTCTGGACTATCGGCCTCAACTTCAAAGCAGTTATAAATCTTTACGCCTACCAAATATTTACTCATACATCCCCCTTAAAAGTTACCTTCTGCTACCTGTAAACAGGTGAGGCCATTAGCTCTCCACATATCAACAACCTTCTGCCGATCATCTACCGTGAACAAGATGTTCTCCTTGTCCAGTGTCTTAAGAATCTCATGAAGCATGTCCTGTTTGACCTCCCAATCGGGGTCAGACCTTCTCTTATTGGCACGCATAATAAGATGCTCAGGTACAAAGTTGTCAGTGACCGATAACTTGTTTAAGAAATTAATGGTTACGTCACGGTCTCTTTCCATGCGACCAGTGCAATAAATGATCTGATACCCTGACTCACAGCACATCTTTAAAAGCTTAACGATAGGCTCGTTAGCTACGTCATTGCCCATTTCTTTGTTGAAGCTATTGAAGTCCTTCTTCTTCCCAGAGACATGATGCCTCCGGTGTTCGATGTCAGCTAATGTTCCATCTACATCGAAGATGACAGTTGGTATATTTTTATAGCTCATACATCCCCCTTGGTTACAGTGATTAACACAGTTACACCATCAGTTAAATGAAAGGTCAAGACGTCACCAACCTCAGCGACCTTGCCTAAGTTTTTTATGGATAGCAGTTTGTCACCTCGGATTCTTTTATAAAGCCTTAGCTCAGACTCCATCCATCCATCATTCCATTGATCAGGACGTCCCATTAGGGCAGGGTAGGTGATCTTATCCGTCAGACCCTCATACCCTTGGGGTAGATTGTCATT
>Ga0209279_10000066_pt1 | contig 73024 bp, 63 predicted proteins | sample CoawatmetaG00DNA_3_FD_187508 | JGI IMG/M metagenome (GOLD analysis project Ga0209279, IMG submission 187508) | Marine microbial communities from the West Antarctic Peninsula - Coastal water metaG006-DNA (SPAdes) (version 2) | ecosystem: Environmental > Aquatic > Marine > Coastal ...
CCCCAACGCCTTCCGCAAGCGGTGGCCATGGACATGCTTATGTCTGGGCGCCGCATGGCGGTAGAAGAAGCCATGCATTTTGGCCTCATTAATCGTCACTGTGAAGGGGAACAATTGTTAGAACAGGCGCTGGCTTGGGCGCAAGAAATCGCCCTATCTGCACCTTTGTCTTTAGCATCGATTAAAACCATCACCCGTGCCACCCATGGCATGCCTTTAGAACAGGCATACAAACATATGCGCGAAGCGGTTCCTGTATATCAAGCCATGTTGCATTCTGAAGATGCCAGTGAAGGCCCTCAGGCCTTTGCCGAAAAACGCACGCCCCAATGGCAGGGTCGATAAACTTGCATGGGTTTTGGGGTTTTGGGCTGCTAAGCTGGCTATGCCCGGCGTAATTGTTGTTGCCTATCTCGACTCGGTGCCACACTAAAAAACTGTCGGTAGGCTCGAGAAAAATGTGCGGCAGACCCAAAACCGCTGGCCATAGCTATGTCCACCACTAACCGGTCAGTTTGTTGCAGCAAAGCTCTGGCTCTTTGTAAGCGCTTAGCTCGGTAATAGCGTCCGGGTGATTGTTGTAAATGGCGATTAAATAATCGCTCTAACTCACGTTCAGATACGTTTACCATTGCTGCCAGTTGAGGAATACTTAAAGGTTCTTCTAAGTGTTCCTCCATCACGCTGATGACCATCAATAACTTACGGTTATTGGTACCTAGTCGCAGGGCATTGCTCATTCGCTGAGGTGCTTTACCCTCTCGCATATGGCTATAGATCAATTCTTCTGATACCGCCAAAGATAAATCGTGGCCACGCTGACACTGAATTAAATACAACATCATATCTAGCCCAGCTAGCCCACCTGAGCAAGTGAAACGCCGGCCATCAATTTCATAAAGCTCGTCCACCACTTTTACTCGCCGAAACACCTCTTTGAAGGCCATGAGGCTTTCCCAATGAATAGTGGCACGATGCTCATTGAGTAAGCCACTTTGAGCTAACAAATAGCTGCCTGTATCTTGACTGCCTAACCAAACACCTCGCCGACTGTGCTGTTGCAGCCATGTTTGTAAGCTTTTAGATTGGGCTTTTTCTGGGCTAAATCCAGCACAAATAATGAGCATATCTGGCCGCGTTTCTTCACCCATTGGACAGTCTGCAATTAAACTCATGCCATTACTTGCAGTCACAGCCTCACCCATGGCGCTTACCACCTGCCATGCATACAAAGTTTCTCCAGATATCGTGTTGGCCTGTCGCATAGGGTCCACCAAGGCCGAAAATCCAATCATGGAAAACTCTGGCACCAGATAAAAAGTGACGCGGATAGTCTTGGTAATGGCTTTGGCACTGAACATAGTGAAGACGTCGTTAATATGCAATAATAATGCGATATTAATCATTCTTGCAGGCCCTTGCAACGCCTAATCTATCTATTGTTATCCACCTCATCTAATGCGGATTAAATATGCCTAGTGCCCTACAAACGCTTCAAACACCGGTCCTGAAAGATTGGATTGATTACAATGATCATCTCAATGATGCGTATTATTTGGTCATCTTCACCAAAGCCACAGATACCTTGCAAAATCACTTGGGCTTATCTTTGGAGCACATTAAAAATACGGGAGAAACTCTATTCACAGTAGAAAGCCATTTGGCCTATGTGCAACAAATTGGGGTGGGCGAAATGGTGACTGTCACCTCAAAAATACTTGAGACAGACACTAAGCGCATGCGAATTTTTCACAGCATGTTCAATGATCAAGACGAATTATTAGCCACCGTAGAAATGTTGCTGATTTGCTACAATTTGGAATCTCAAAAGGTCACTAACTTTAGCCCGATGATGCAACAAAGCCTGTCTCTTTTTGCGACTGAATACGGGCCATTAACTTGGCCAAAAAATGCTGGCAAAGGCATTGCCTTAAAAAGAGCTTAACCTTAGTAGACTGCTTGAGACTAGACGATCAACTAACGGCGGCGGGAACGGCGTTTAATGACAGCGCCTTCTGCGGCTCCACCTGCCACACTTAAATCTCCCGCAAACTGGGCTTTACCGCCTTTAGAAACCTCTCCAAGTACCGATTCGATTTGTTCCACCGTGGGGGACTCGCCTTTAATATGGTTATCTAGAGCATTGCGCATAGCCCGCACATGTTCTGGTGAGGTACCACAACAACCACCAATAATGTCCGCTCCAGCATCCATCGCCATAGTGGCATAACTGGCCATAATTTCTGGTGTGCCATTGTAATGAATTGCACCGTTGACATATTCTGGGATACCACAATTAGCCTTGGCCACTAAAATAGCCTTGTCTCCACCTGGTGCACTGCGCATATTACAAATGGCCATCACTAATTCAGAGGCCCCAACACCGCAATTAGAGCCACAGGCATACGCAGTGTGATTTTCATGACCACAAGATTGCACCATATCAGCGGGTGTGACCCCCATCATGGAACGGCCATTGGTATCAAAACTGTAAGTACAAATAACGGGCAATCCGGTTTGATTCGAACCTTCAATTGCGGCCTCAGACTCTTGCGTTGAAGACATCGTTTCTATCCATAAGACGTCTGCCCCACCTTCTTTTAAGGCAAAGGCCTGCTCTGAAAATGCAGCGACTGCATCGCTATGGCTTAGGCTACCCATAGGCTCTGGTATTTCACCTGTGGGGCCGATGGAGCCAGCTATAATAATGGGACGGCTAGCTTTAGCAGCCACTTCACGGCCTATTTTAACTCCGGCTAGATTTAACTCACGTACCCGATCTGCGGCATGGTGTAATTGCAGTCGATAATGGGTGCCACCAAAGGTATTGGTTAAAATAATATCTGAACCTGCATCCACAAAACTTTGATAATTTGCAGCAATGCGGTCTGGGTGATCTACATTCCATAGTTCAGGCGCATCGCCTGTTTCTAGCCCCATGGCAAATAGATTTGTGCCCGTAGCACCATCTGCAAGTAAAACTCCCCGCTCTGCTAACAAATCTTGAAGTAGATTAGAATTCATATTTAATTCTCAAAATGTCTGACGTTATGCCTATGCTACCTACCTAGAGGCTGGTTAGATAGAATCTATGACCGTGAAAGACCCCATTCAAGTTGAGTTTTTTTCAAACCATTATGAATACTATTCATGTTAATAGATTCTGCCACGGGTCTACTCATGCCAGCGTCAAACTCAAAAATAATGACCCCTGCAGCCTGTGAGGGTAAGAAGGAAAACAAACTTACTTCTTGTGATCATATTGACTGACGTTTGCAAAACAAATAATGACGCTTAAACATAACAAGCAGTCGCCACTTAGCCAGCATAAAAACCCCAAGAACTGCAAAATTTGGCCCATATAAACCTGCCCCCATTTTATTGAGGAGTATTTCCATGAGTGAAGCCCCAGGACGCCGCAAAAGCGGTGGTGGTCGTAGTGCACGCCAAGCATTGCGGGCTAGTGAAACTATAAAAGTACCTGCCTATATCACGCGTCAAATGAATCCATTTGAAGTATTAGATGAAGCAGGTCTAGAACTCATAGAACGCAATGCTGATACCATTTTAGAAGAAGTGGGTATTGATTTTCGTGATGAACCAGAAGCATTAGCAATACTAAAAGCTGCTGGCGCAAGTGTGGATGGCGAACGTGTGCGTTTCCCACGAGGAATGTGCCGCCAAATTATTCAAGCTTCTGCTCCAGCCACCTACACTCAGCATGCACGTAATAGTGAACGTAACCTAGAAGTAGGTGGCAAAAATACTGTTTTCGCTCCAGGCTATGGCTCTCCATTTGTGCGTGACTTAGACAATGGCCGTCGTTATGCCACTATTGAAGATTTCCAGAACTTCGTTAAGCTGGCGTACATGTCGCCTTACATGCACCACTCTGGTGGCACCATATGTGAGCCAGTAGATGTGCCAGTAACTACTCGCCACTTAGACATGATCTATAGCCACATTAAATATAGTGACAAAGCCTTCATGGGCTCAGTTACCGCACCTTCTCGCGCTCAAGACACAGTGGATATGGCGAAAATTGTTTTTGGTGAGGAGTTTGTTAAAAATAACACGGTCACCACTAGCTTGATTAACGCTAACTCACCCATGACCTTTGATGACACGATGCTTGGCGCAGCAAAAGTATATGCTGAAAATAACCAGGCGTGTGTGGTGACGCCGTTTATCCTCGCAGGGGCAATGTCACCGGTCACTATTGCGGGCACCTTGGCGCAAATACTTGCCGAAGTATTGGCGGGCATTACTTTTATTCAGCTATACCGCCCTGGCACGCCCTGTATCTTTGGCACCTTTGCAAGTTCCATCTCTATGCAGTCTGGCGCGCCTACCTTTGGTACCCCAGAACCTGCTTTAGTGCTCTATGGGGCGGCGCAACTTGCCCGTCGTTTAGGCGTGCCATTTCGCAGTGGTGGTTCATTGCCTGGTTCTAAAATTGCAGATGCTCAAGCAGCATCTGAAAGCGCCAACACCTTAATGCCAACAATTTTGGCTGGTGTTAACTTTGCATTACACTCAGCTGGTTGGCTTGAGGCTGGATTGTCTATGGGTTATGAAAAGTTTGTGATGGACTTAGATCAACTGGGCATGGCTCATACCTTCTGCAAGGGTATCGATCTGAGCGAAAACGGTCAGGCATTGGATGCCATCCGCGAAGTTGGTCCGGGCAATCACTTTTTGGGTTGTGCTCACACTCAAGCTAACTTTAAAGATGCGTTTTACATGTCTAACCTTACTGACAACAATAGCTTTGAACAATGGGAAGAAGACGGCAGTAAAGACATTCAAGTGCGCGCCAATGCCCTTTGGAAGAAAATGTTGAATGAATACGAAGCTCCGCCTTTAGATCAAAGCATTGACGATGGGCTAAATGATTTTATGGCCAAGCGCAGAGAAGAGCTTGCAGGCACAGGCGACTTTTAACGCAATATCCCTCGATAATATAGCCCCGTGATCAATCTAGACTCGGGGCTATCATTTGCACCCCTCAACATCCTTGCACTATGCCACTCACAGCACGTTTACAACGATGCTGCCCTCAACTCAACCGCAGGGGTAATCGTGACTAAGCTGTTTTACTACCACCCATGCAAGGGGCCGTTGCCGGCATCTTTTCTTGTTTGGCTTGCCATTGTTCAGGCGTATAGCAGCGTAAGGCGAGTGCATGAATAGGGTTTTGCATTAACTCTCCTACTAGCGCGTAGACTTTTTGGTGACGTTTTACTGGTCCTAACGCCGCAAAATCATCAGAAACTAAGACTAAATTATAGTGGCTATCGGTGGCTGACCCACTATGTTTATGGCTATCGTTATCTAACTGATGATGGCTAATATTTAACGGTGTTAACACCAATTCAAGTAATTTATTGGCTGTAGTATCCACACTTATTCCTTTGAGTTGAAACTGGTCTTGATCATATCACGGAAGCCATTTTATCGGTGGCGAAAATAATAGCAAAATAACCCCCTAACACATTTGTCGTTTTTACTTTATTTACTTTATTTACTTTATTTACTATATTTATTCTAATTATTCGATTTTTGACAGATGATAATTTTAGGAATAAATAATGCCATCATGTATTCGTCTCGGGCAAGCTGAAACGCTATTGACCTGCACCTTATTACTATTAATCGGTGCCTGCACTCCAACTCAAGCACAAATCAAACCCGTTTTATTGGTCCCAGAGGTGAGAATGGATCATCAATCTCAATCTCAATCTCAATCTCAATCCCAGACCCAAGCTATATTTAAACAAGAACCAGAATTAACCTACCTAGCCCGTTACCCCACTTTTGAGGTTGGTGCCCATTCAAAGAGTCCTAATCTAACAGCGGCAGGTTTAGGTCATAGTCAGGCTAAGGCCCTATGTAGGCGCCTGAAAAGGCTAAAGGTTTAGTGTTGGATGCGACAAGGTCATTATTAACCTCGTAACATGTTTAAGGCACCTTCATAAAGCCACCATTGGCTCTCATTAAGGGCGTAAATGGGAAGTAAGTTACTAAGCTTTACATCAGCTTTAATACGGTTTGTTCTATTGTCTAAAATATAAAACTCATGACCCACTTTAACTGATAATACGGCATGGAAATCATTAATTTGATTATCCCTCGCAATAATTAAACGTAGGTGACTAGAGGCCACACCTAACGCACGAAGGGCATAGTACTTAGCAATGGCATAGTCCTCACAATCACCTTGACCATTGTCAAAAAATTCCATGGGCGATGCCCAATAATCACCCGTACCATATTGTTTTTTATCACTGCGATAGTGAACTCGATTAACGATGGCATTCACTTGAGTTATTTTTTCCATCAAATTATGACTAGAGAGCCGTTTAAGTTGGCCCATAAGCTTGTTTGGTAAACACGCATTAATGGTTGTTTCACATTGCAAACCACTGATGTTCGACTGCCGATCTAACATAGCGCGCCATTTACTAAACATCATAGCCGGTGATTGATTCGTTTGAGATACCTTACCAAGGGGTGCACTTATGGCCCACAGATTAGCTGATACAACTAAACTGATGACTAACAGTAAAAAACGCATGTGGACTACCGAGTTGGTTTGGCTTGGGGCTAAACTACCACTGGTAATTGTATTTAAGGATGACGTGTTGTTAGGTGTCGTAGGTGATAGGTAACATTAGGTAAAGCCATTCACGCGGCGAGTACATTAGCTAAAATAATGTATGAATAGTGTAAAAACCTTATGCCAAAGGTAAAACTTGTTGCCAACAGCTACCTCCATATAAAAAGGTTTAAGCTATTCAAATAAAATGGTTTTTTAGACTTGACTCAAGCCCAATAGATCATTAATATTCGCGCCTCACATTGAGCAATTCCTCGATAGCTCAGTTGGTAGAGCAGTAGACTGTTAATCTATTGGTCGCTGGTTCGAGTCCAGCTCGAGGAGCCAACCTCAATGTGACAACTTATGATTCCTCGATAGCTCAGTTGGTAGAGCAGTAGACTGTTAATCTATTGGTCGCTGGTTCGAGTCCAGCTCGAGGAGCCATTCCTATTAAGCCACCTTGTTGTGGCTTTTTTGTGCCTTGGATTTGAAGCCCTCTCAGTTATTTAGCTGGTCTTATGCTATCCAGCCAGTAACTATTATTTAGCGAACAACTGGCTTAGATCAGAAAAAGCCTTGAATTCCAATGCATTACCGCTAGGGTCGCTAAAAAACAAGGTCGATTGCTCGCCTGCTTCACCTTTAAAGCGTGTATAAGGTTCAATAATAAAGTCTACCTTACCCGTTAACCTCTGCGCTAACTCTTGCCAGTCTTGGTGAGTCAATACCACTCCAAAATGGGGCACAGGGACGCCTTGACCATCAACACCGTTAACATGCACTGGCACTTTACCGTTTGCACCTAGGGTAGGATTAAGGTGCGTCACTAGCTGGTGCCCATAAAGGTTCCAATCAATCCATTCTGCAGTAGAGCGGCCTTCACTTAAACCCAGTAACTGGCCATAAAAAGCCCTTGATTCGGCAATATCTCTTATAGGTATAGCAAGGTGGAATGGGCGTAATGAGTTAGTCGACATAATGTTTTTCCCAAAGCATATTAGCTTTCTGCTGCAATTAGCCGATAACGGCGAGTAAACGAATTTTGGTGTCTGCGTCAGCAAATGATGCTTGCATAGCCATGCGAGAAATGTCTCTCAATTGCTCTAAATCTAAACCAAAGTCCTTAGCACCCGATTGATATTCGCTACCGACCGTAGTGGCAAAAAATGGGGCATCATCCGCATTAAGACTGATACTAATACCAGCTTTTAAAATACTGTTGAGAGGATGACTAGCAAGGTCTGGGTATACCGACAAAGCAATATTACTGCCCGGGCATACTTCTAAAGCAATGTCCCGGTTGGCTAATTCTGCCATTAGGTTAGGGTCTTCAATACTTCGTACACCATGCCCTATGCGGGTCACCGGCAGATTATTAATCGCATCCCATACACTTTCTGGGCCTAATATTTCTCCTGCATGGGTGGTACAAGCCAGTCCAGCCGCAGAGGCTGTATTAAAAGCTGGAGCAAAGTCAGCTTGAGTGAACATCGATTCGTTGCCCCCCATGCCAAAACCAACAATATAAGGGTGTAGATGTTCAACTAAATGCTGTGCCACTTTAAGGGCTTGGTTGGGGCCAAGATGGCGGATACAAGACACAATTAGGCGACCTACAATACCAAAGTCTCGCTCAGCATCGTTGATACCCTCAACACAGCCAGACAACATATCGGCATAGCTCATGCCCACCGCAGCAGCATGATCAGGAGAAATGAAGGTTTCAGCATAAATGGTGCCCTCTACCGCACATTGATGTAAATAGGTATACATAATGTCACGGTAGTCTTGCGGCTTACGCAGGCAAAAACTAGCTGCGTCGTAAGCTTGTAAGAATTCAGCAAAATTATTCCACGCAAACTCATTATCTGAGGTAAACAAACCCTCTTTTAAGCTAATGTTATTGCGCGCTGCAATGGCCCGAACGAGATCAGGCTGAATACAACCCTCAAGGTGGCTATGCAATTCTACTTTGGGTAGTTTTTGAATTTGGGACGCTAATAATTCAGACATGAAATACTCATTTAACTGTAACCACTAATTGAGTTGGCAATCAATGCCATAATTGAGGGATACAAGACCTAAATGGGATGCCACCGTTTGCCCCATATCAGCAAAAGTGGTTCTTTCACCCAGGTCAAAAGCTTGTACGGGTAGGCCGCAGTGGTGCCCATAAAAAACCACAGGCACATGTTCACGAGTATGATCTGAACCCGGCCAGGTTGGGTCACAGCCATGATCTGCACTGAGCAACACTAAATCTTGTGGCTCTAATTGTGCTTCTATTTGAGGTAATCTAGCATCAAATTCTTCAAGGGCATTGGCATAACCAGCAACATCCCTGCGATGGCCATACTTACTATCAAAATCCACTAGATTAACAAACAATAAACCCTCTTTTACCTGCTTCATTTGGTCTAATAGCTGATCTACTAGACCCATATTATCATCTGCTTTGACGGTATAATTAACACCTTTATGCGCAAAGATATCACCCACCTTACCCACCGAAACTACACAGCCGTTTTGGTCTTGAATGTGATCGAGTAAAGTCCGGCCCATAGGGGGCGTGGTTAAATCTCTTCGGTTAGCTGTGCGTTCAAAATCAGCGTTGCATGTGCCCTTAAAAGGTCGGGCAATAACCCGAGCAACATTGAGTGGGTCAACCAATTTTTTGGCCACTTCGCACAAATCATAAAGCCGCTCTAGGCCAAAAGTTTCTTCATGGGCAGCTATTTGAAACACTGAGTCGGCCGAGGTATAACAAATAGGAAAGCCAGTGCGCAAATGTTGTTCACCATATTCAGCCAATATGTCGGTACCAGAGCCATGTTTATTCGCCAGAGTGCCTTGGATTTGGCCTTGGGCCAACAAATCTTGCATCAGTTGAGTTGGAAAACAATCCTCTTGTTGAGGAAAGGTCCCCCAATTAAAGGGCACGGGCAGACCACATATTTCCCAATGACCACTAGGGGTGTCTTTACCGCTGCTGACTTCCACCGCGTGCCCATAGGCACCCTGCACATTCAGATGTGTTGCAAGGGGTAGTTTATGCTTGCGACTGCCCACTGCAGCTGCGCCCAGACCCCAGCGTAAAAGATTGGGAATTTTAAGGGGCCCGTGGCGTTGTGAATTATTAGCTAAACCAGTCTCACACGCCTCGACAATATGACCAAAAGTATCTGCATTTTGGTCACCATACTTATAGGCATCTGCACTAGCACCAAGGCCTAATGAATCTAAAATTATAATAATGGCTCTGTTCATAGTTTTATCTCTATCGTTTAGCACCACACTAGCAAGCACTCAATTAATGGCTAGGCTTGATAGATCTCTTTCACAAGTGGTTCTAACCTGGAGGCATCAGTTGCCAGTTGGATTAAATTAACAAGCTCTTGGTTAATTAAAGCGAGTTGGTTATCGTTGCGTACATGGGCTACTGCCAGAGGTTGACCCTGCTCAATATAATCACCAATTTGCGCCATACCACTGAGTCCGACAGCGTAATCAATGGCATCATCTGCTTTGCTGCGCCCTGCTTTGAGGGTCACTAATGACAAGCCAATAGCGCGCACATCCATGGCACATACATAACCCGAATGAGACGCCAAAATAGGTTTCACAATAGGGGCTTGGGGTAAGTAATGCTGGGGCTTTTCCAGTAAATCTGTGGGGCCGCCAAGGCCTGCCACCATGCGCGCAAACACCTGTGCTGCCCTACCTTGATTTAGTGCTGCTGAGGCTTTATCTTTGGCATCATTTAAGTTGTCAGCTACGCCACTTAGATCGAGCATATGCGCTGCTAGTTCAAGCGTAAGATCCACTAGACGCTCATCTGCTTGGGCTGGATTGAGTAAAAATTCGATACATTCCGCCATCTCTACGGCATTACCCACAGAGCGGCCTAACACCTGATTCATATCAGTAATTAAGCATCTCGTCGGCACACCTGCTCCAGTAGCCACTTGTGAGATACTCTGACTTAATACTTGGGCCATACTCATTTCTGCTGCAAAAGCACCATTGCCTGTTTTCACGTCCATAACTAACGCATCTAAGCTCGCAGCCAGCTTTTTAGACAAAATGGACGCCGTAATTAAGTCAATGGACTCCACGGTCGCAGTGACATCTCGGGTCGCATAAAGGCGCTGGTCAGCGGGCGCTAGTTCAGCAGTCTGTCCAATAATGGCGCAACCTACTTGTTTTACTAAAGACTTAAACGACTGTTCATCGGGATGAGCATCGTATCCGGGAATACTGTCAAATTTATCCAGTGTACCCCCAGTGTGGCCTAAACCACGGCCAGAAATCATAGGTACATAGGCACCACACGCAGCAACAATGGGCCCCAACATCAAACTCACTTTGTCGCCTACTCCACCCGTGGAATGTTTATCAACAACGGGTCCATTGAGATCCATGTTTTGCCAATTTAACACTTTACCCGAGCACATCATTTGTTGCGTCAAGGTAATGCGTTCTGGCATGGTCATGCCCCGCTGAAATACGGCCATTGCAAAAGCGCCTAACTGAGCATCACTTAATTGCCCACTGGTGATGCCCTGCACCATAAAAGTAATCTCAGCATCACTAAGTACCAGTCCATCACGCTTTTTTCGGATTAACTCCTGTGGCAAATAAGTCATGGTCATAAAGGTGCCTTATAGGTTTCTAAAAAAGCCTTCAGCAAACCCTCAACGCCATTAGTAGCCAATTTGGCATACGCCATGGTTTGCTCATGGCTCAATGGAGTTGGGCTCATGCCAGCCGCATAATTGGTAATAATTGATAAGGCACACAAAGGTAAGCCTTGATGACGGGCTAAAATAACTTCTGGCACGGTAGACATACCTACAGCTTGGGCACCCAGCACCTTAAGGGCCCGAATTTCTGCGGGTGTTTCAAAATGAGGGCCACACATCCAAGCATAAACGCCTTCGTGTAAGGTCACATTACTTGCTTTGGCTGCGCTGCGCATAGCCTCATTCATGCTAGGGTGGTATGCCTGAGTCATATCCACAAACCTCTGATTACCTTGGGCACCAAACAAGGGTGATACACCGGTCATATTCATATGATCTGTGATGAGCATCACGCTACCAGGCCCTGCTTCAGTGACCAAACTACCTGCAGCGTTAGTGAGAATAAGGGCTTCACAACCAATGGCTTTGAGAGTTTGAATGGCAACAGCCATGACATCAGCTTGGCCCTGTTCATAATAGTGTGCTCGGCCTTGCAATACTGCAACCCTTGCAGTCCCTATCTGACCCAAGACTAAACGTCCTGCGTGGCCGCCCACTCCTGCTTGAGGAAAACCCGGTAAATCATCAAAACTAATACTGGCGATAGCATCAATTTGATCAGCAAACGAACCTAAGCCAGAACCCAGCACCATACCTACTTGAGGCATAAAACCTTTTGCTGCTTGACTAATCACGACTAAACAGGCATTTACCTGACTCATAATAACCATTCCGGACCAAATGCGTGGGGTAATAATTCTGCGAGGGTCAAACGTCGCTGTACACCTGCTGGAGAGCACAAAATGACAGGAGTATTGTTGTCAGCAAATTCCCGAATACGCTGCCGGCAACCACCACAAGGTGTCGCACCTTGATCATCTTGGCTTATAATATATATTTCTTGGATGCGTTTATGGCCTGCCATAACCATAGCGGCAATAGCAGCTGTTTCTGCACAATTACCCTCAGGGTAACTGGCATTTTCAACATTACAGCCAGCAAAAGTTTGACCATCTTCGGTCACTATTAAAGCACCGACAGGATAATCTGAGTAAGGGGAGTAGGCCTTATCCATGGCTCGCTTTACAGCATCTAGACAATCAGTTTCAGTAGTTGATTTAGACATAGTCATCGTTCCTTAACGTAGGCCTTACCGGCGGCTTTTGGGGGTATAGCACGGCCAATAAAACCAGCCAACAGAATTACTGTGAGTAAGTATGGAGTGGCCTCAATAAATTGCACTGGAATCTCTCCAATACCAGAAATCACTACACCCTGAAGGCGCACAGCTAAGGCATCTAAGAAACCAAACAGTAAACACGCCAACATCACCGTAAGTGGACGCCACTTTCCAAAAATAAGGGCCGCTAAAGCAATATAGCCTTGGCCTGCAGTCATATCTCTGGTGAACTGAGCATTGTGAGCGGTACTCAGATAAGCGCCTGCAATACCACACAAAACACCACCAATAATAAGCGCTTTGTAGCGTAATTTAACCACTGATAAACCAGCCGTATCGACAGCTGTTGGGTTTTCACCTACGGCTCGCAGGCGCAAACCAAAGCGAGTGCGATATACCACCCACCAAACCATCGGCACCAAAGCAAAGGCCAAATAAACCAAAATAGTATGACCGCTGATTAATTCTTTGTAGATCGGGCCCAGAACAGGAATAAAGGCCAACTGCTCAGCAAATGGTAAAGTAATAGAAAGAAAGCGAGAATCATTATCTAAAGCTGGCGTTAATCCGGCTTGTTGGAACCATGCCAAACCTAAAATGATTGTCAGTCCAGCTACCAGTATGTTGATGGCAACCCCACTCACAATTTGGTCCCCACGGTGAGTAATCGAGGCAAAACCATGCAGCATTGCTAAACTACATGAGGCAATAATAGCAGCACCCAATCCGGCCCATGGAGAACCTACCACTGAAGCAACGCTGGCCGCTGCAAAGGCAGAGGCCAGCATCTTTCCTTCAAGTCCAATATCTACCACCCCAGAACGCTCCGCAAACAAACCTGCCATAGCGGCCAAAACAAGTGGTGTCGACACACGTAGGGTAGCGTCAAAGGTCAACAAGATAGTTAAAAATAAATCACTCATATTGCCACCCCTGATAACTCTTCCTGCTTTGGCACTGGCGCTAAGTAACGTATTAACCAAGGCCGGTACATATAATCCAAAGCCCCACAGAATAAAATTACCAATCCTTGCATTACCACTACAATGTCACGAGAAATATTACTCATTTCAAAGGCAAGTTCGGCACCGCCTTGGTATAAAGTGCCAAATAACAGAGCAGCCAAAATAATTCCTAAAGGGTGATTACGCCCCATTAATGCCACGGCTATGCCGCCAAAGCCATACCCTAAGTGAAAGTCCATGATCAAACGGTGTTGATACCCAACGAGTTCATTAATACTCACTAAACCGGCTAAAGCGCCAGAAATACACATCACCACAATAATAATATGTTTAGGGTTTATGCCTGCATATAAAGCTGCAGAGCCATTCTTACCGGTGGCACGAATAGCAAAACCCCAACGGGTTTGCCATAAGAAAAACCAAACCAATACAGCACAAACTAAGGCCAAAAGAATGGATAAGTTAAGTGGTGACGCCTCAATACTGTAGCCTAGACCTGCCGCTACATCATGCACAAACGGCATCCATGAGTTGATGGGAAAAAGTTCACTTTGGGGTGTCATTTGTCCAGTGTCACGCAGCACATGCACCATTAGATAAACCATAAATGAGGCTGCTAAAAAATTAAACATAATGGTGGTAATAACAATATGACTACCACGATAGGCCTGCAAATAAGCCGGAATAAGAGCCCAGAGCCCACCAAAGATCAAGGCACCAATAATACTTGCTGGGATAAACACCCATGCCCCAAGAGTAGGGTCAAGCATAAGAATCGCTAAGCCAGCGCCTAAACCACCCACATAGGCTTGGCCTTCACCACCAATGTTGAATAGCCCTGCATGAAAGGCCACTGCTACGGCTAGACCGGTGAAGATAAAGTTAGTCGCATAATAAACGGTATAACCGATACCTTCCTCGTATCCAAAGGCCCCATACAAAAGCACTTCGGCCGCTTCCATAGGGTTGACATCTATGAGCCAAAAGAGCACTGCAGTGACAGCAAAAGCAGTCAGTATATTAAGTAGGGGCAATAGCAGCCGGTTTATCCAAGCAATGCGATTATCACGTTTCATACTTGAGTTTCCTGGTGTGCATTCTGCTTCAAAGATGCTTGAAGGTCGTCCATGGTTTTTAAAGGATCTAATGGATCTAGGGCATTAGCCATCATCATACCCAGCGTGCGCTCATCGGCATCACAAGCATCTAAACGACCACTTATTTCACCGTCACACAAGACAATAATTCGATCACTGACCGACATGATCTCGTCTAACTCGACAGACACTAACAACACCGCTTTGCCTGCATCACGCATATCAATAATGCGTTGGTGAATAAACTCAATCGCACCAATGTCGACACCGCGAGTGGGTTGACCAATGAGTAAGACATCGGGGTTACGTTCCATTTCCCGCGCCAGAATCAACTTTTGCTGATTACCACCAGAAAAATTAGCAGATTTCAATTGGGGGTCAGCAGGACGAACATCAAAAGCCTGCATAAGGTCTTGGCAATTGGCTTCAACCTTGCGGTCGCTAAGCCAAATACCTGAGTTGATTTTAGGGTCTGTATGATAGCCTAAGAGTGCCGATTCACTGGCGCTAAAATCAGAAATTAAACCCATACGTTGGCGATCTTCAGGCACATGAGCCAAACCCAGTTGTCTCAATCTATCTGGCGCTAAAGGGTGCTTGGCATCCATTTCACAACCTAACACTTCAATCGTGCCACTGGTCATGGGCACGATGCCTGATAGTGCTTCCAGCAACTCAGTCTGACCGTTGCCAGACACCCCTGCCACACCCAACACTTCACCAGCACGCAGTTCAAAACTGACATCCTTCAAACGCTCAACACCTTGTTTGTCAGCTATCGTAAGGTGCTTCACCTTCATTAGCGGTGCTCTTACATTGGCTGGATTTTTATGGACCTGCAACAACACCTTGCGGCCTACCATGAGCTCAGCCAATTCTTCTCTACTGGTTTCTTTGGTGTCTTTGTGGGCTACCATCTGGCCTGCACGCATAACCGAAACTTGGTCTGTGATGGCCATAATTTCACGTAATTTGTGAGTGATCAGCACAATGGTCACACCTTGCTTTTTAAGGGCACCAAAAATGCGGAACAGTTCTTCTGTTTCTTGTGGTGTTAAAACACCGGTTGGCTCATCCAAAATCAGTATTTTGGCGCCTTTATAAAGTGCTTTAAGTATTTCTACACGCTGCTGTAAACCTACGGATAGAGTGTCGATAGTCGCGTCTAACTTTACCTTTAAGCCATATTCATCGCCCAAGCGTGTGAGTTCTTTGCGAGCTGCTTCAAGGCCATCAGCCAACATTGCTCCACCTTCGCTGCCTAAAATCACATTTTCTAACACTGTAAAATTTTCTACCAGCATAAAATGCTGATGTACCATGCCAATGCCTGCAGCAATGGCCTGATGGGAATCTGTAAAAGTATACGTCTTTTCTAAGACATCAATTTGCCCTGCATCGGCTTGATAAAAACCGTACAGAATACTCATTAGGGTAGATTTACCTGCACCGTTTTCGCCAACAATACCGTGGATATTGCCCTGTTTGACTTGTAAACATACTTTGTTATTTGCGTGCACAGCACCAAAGCGCTTATCAATGTCTTTTAATTCAATAGCAAAAGTATCAGTCATAGTCGTGAGTCTTTGATTATCTGTCGAAGGACCAGAAACGCGGTTGGGAATAACGTATGTATTCCCAACCGCTTGCAACAAACTATTAATTAGTAGTTACAGGTATTATCTGACATATAGTCATGTACAGCGATATCGCCAGCGATGATAGATGCCTTAATAGCATTAACCTTGGTTTCCATATCTGCAGTGACCAAACTACGGTTGTGCTCGTCAAGAGCCCAGTCAACGCCACCTTCAGCAAGACCCATAGCAGTTACACCGGCACTCCAAGTACCATCTTTTGCATCTGCATAGCTTTTATATGCAGCGACACCAACACGCTTAACCATAGAGGTTAGCATGGTGCCAGGTTGCAGGTGGTTTTGGTTAGAGTCTACACCGATGGCAAGCTTGCCAGCATCAGCAGCAGCTTGGTAAACACCCATGCCAGTACCACCAGCGGCAGCAAAGATTACATCAGCACCCGCTTCTATTTGGCTGCGAGTTATTTCGCCTCCCTTGGATGGGTTGCCCCATGCAGCTGGGGTAGAGCCCGTCATTTTTTGAAGTACTGTAATGTTTGCATTGATATGCTTAGCACCCTGCTCATATCCACAGCCAAATCGGCTAATGAGTGGAATGTCCATACCACCCACAAAACCGATGGTGCCAGTTTCAGATTTAAGAGCCGCCAACGCACCTACTAGGAAAGAACCTTCGTGCTCTTTAAACACTACGTTCTGAACGTTAGCTTCAGGCACCACCATATCAATCAAGGTGAATTTAGTGTCTGGGTAAGCTTGAGCTGCCGCACTTAAAGCGTTAGCTGAAGAGAAACCAACGGCAACGATAGGGCTGTTGCCACGCTTTGCAAGCTTCTTAAGGCCCTGCTCTACTTGGGCTTCGTTGGTTGGCTCTACTTCACGGACACTAATACCCGTGTCAGCGGTAAACCGTTTAACGCCGTTCCACACAGCTTCGTTAAATGACTTGTCGAACTTTCCGGCTTTGTCATAAACAACGGCTGGTTTAACATCTGCTTGTGCAATAGTGGCACTTAATGCTACCGCACCTGCGGCAATGGCTATAGTGATTTTATTTAACTTCATTAGGTTCTCCTAGTTTTACATAAATCGGCTTGAGCCGTTTTCTTCTTTTAAATTAGTCGCCATATGGCGTCCAAATATTTTTCACTTGTGTGGCCTGGTGTAAGAACTCCAAACCTTCACCCTGTATAGGATCCAGCCAATCTCGATCCATTTCGGCATGCGTCCACGTGCGTTTTAAATCTGCTGCACTCACCTGTTCTGCATGCTTATTAATACTGTTATTAGCCCAACACCACATGGCCTCTACTTCACCATGCCCCGCTATATGGTTGGCTAAATCAGCCTTTGGCCCCGCTATTATATTGACCACTCCTGCGGGAATGTCAGAGGTCTCCAAAACTTGCACAAGTTCTAATGCAATGCTTGGATAACTTTCACTGGCAACCAAGACCACGCGGTTACCCATAGCAATGGCTGGCGCTATAATAGCGAGGGTAGATATAAGTGGTTGCATATTTGGAGCAATTAATCCTATCACTCCCACTGCCTCAGGCAAAGCCAAGGTCACCCCACGATAGGGCGCATTGTGCACAGCCCCATCATACTTATCAGCCCACGCAGCATAGGTGAAGAGACAGGCAATAGCGGCATCAAACTCTGTTTGGGCCTGGGCTTGACTATAACCGCAGACTGTTTGTAACCGTGCCAGCCACTCAGTTTCGCGTTGACTCAGATTTTCTGCCAAAAAGTAAATGACCTGTGCGCGGCCGTGGGCCGTTTGTTGAGTCCAGCCTGAAGCTTTTAATGCAGCCGAGACAGCGTTGCGCACGTCCTTGCGACCGCCTACGCCCACCAGCGCAGCAACGCTGCCATCATGATTGTGGCATGCTTGGCTGTGACCAGAGTCTGGGCGCACTTGTTTGCCTGCCACATAAAACTTTAGAGTTTGATCAATCGCATTACTATTTGCTAGTTCAGGCATGGTTGAAGTTTGTTGCTTAACCTTTGGCGCAGCCATTGCTGTTAAACCTGTGGGCGTTAGGTATTCGTATAAACCTTCTTTACCACCCTCACGTCCAAAGCCAGATTCTTTAACACCACCAAAACCACAAGCTGCATCAAATTGATTGTGATTATTTATCCACACCACACCGGCTTGAATTTTAGGGGCCACATCCATGGCACGGTTAATATTTTCACTCCACACACTGGCAGATAGGCCATAGCGGCTATTGTTGGCTAAAGAGACGGCTTCAGCCTGAGTGCGAAAGGTCATTGACACCAATACTGGGCCAAATATTTCTTCTTGCACCAGAGGATGACTAGAATCAACCTCAGTGATTAATGTGGGTGGGTAATAATTTGCTGATGCGTCTTGATCATGAGCTTGGAACAGTTCACCACCGGCTTGTAAACCTTGACTCACGAGCTGATCAACTCGGTTAAATTGTTGCTGACTCACTAAACTGCCCACATCTATAGACTTATCTAAGGGTGAGCCTGTGCGTAATTGTTGCATCCGATGTTTTAGTTTGGCGTGCAATTGCTGGGCTATGGGTGCCTGCACCAGTAAGCGTGATCCAGCACAACATACTTCGCCCTGATTAAACCAAATTGAGTCTACTAGACCCTCTACAACGGCATCCAGATCAGCATCTTCAAACACGATGAATGCTGACTTACCACCCAATTCTAGGGTGAGTTTTTTACCTTGACCAGCGGTCGCAAGACGAATGGCTCTGCCAACGATTGTCGAACCAGTAAAGGCGACCTTATTAACACCCTCATGGGCGGCCAGCATGGCCCCTGTATCTCCAGCGCCATTAATAATATTCACCACCCCATTAGGCACGCCTGACTCGTGGCAGATTTGGGCAAACAACATGGCCGTTAAGGGGGTTTGTTCTGCTGGTTTTATGACTATAGTATTGCCCATCGCAATCGCAGGGGCGATCTTCCAAGACAACATCAATAAAGGGAAATTCCAAGGAATAATTTGCGCAGCAACACCCACTGGCCCGTGGTCTGGAAATTCACGGTCTTGTAGTTTAGCCCAGCCAGCATGATGATAAAAATGCCGAATGGCTAAAGGAATATCTGCATCTCGGCTTTCTCGAATAGGCTTACCATTGTCCAAGGTTTCTAAAACAGCAGCTAAGCGTGCATACTTTTGTAAATTGCGCGCCAAGGCATAAAGTATTTTTGCGCGACCAAGGCCACCCAACGCCCACCAAGCTGGCTGCGCCACCCGAGCACTAGCGATGGCTAGATCTATTTGTTCTTTGCTAGCCACTTCAATATGTGCCAACACTTCTGAAGTAGCCGGATTCAATACTTCAACTAGAGATGCATCTACTTCGCTGGTAAAAGCACCATCAATGTAATGACCAAAGCGACACTGATTTTGCTGCAACCACGCCTGCGCTTGCGCATCACTTTCTAAGGCTTGGCTATAATTAAGTTGTTCAAATTCGTTTAATAATGTCATCTTTGTCTCAGTAGTTATGGTCATAATTCTATACCTAATTTACGCCATTGCGTGTCTGTAGGCCGCTGAATAATAACCACTATCATAATGATCTAACTGACGCTCTATATCGCCCAGCAAACTGGACGCACCAAAACGAAACAGATCTGGCTCCAACCAACGACGACCCAGCTCTTCTTGCATCATCGTCATGTAGAGCAATGCAGTTTTACTGTCACTCACACCGCCAGCAGGTTTAAATCCGATATAAATGCCAGTACGTTGGAAATATTCTCTAATCATTCGCACCATCACCAAACTCACGGGCAAGGTGGCATTTTCTGTTTCTTTACCTGTAGAGGTTTTAATAAAATCAGCCCCAGCCATCATACAAACCATTGAGGCTTTAGCAATGTTAGCCAAATGACCCAGCTCACCGGTGGCTAAAATGGTTTTTAAATGAGCTGAACCACACGCTTTGCGGAAGGCTTTAATTTCATCATAAAGGGCTTGCCAATTGCCTTCTAAAACATGCCTTCTGCTGATTACAATGTCAATTTCATCGGCTCCAGCAGCCACAGAATATTCAATTTCAGCAATGCGCAGTGGCAAGGGTGATAATCCAGCTGGAAAGCCAGTAGAAACGGCTGCTAGATGAATGTCCGTATCAGCAAGACTGGTGCAAGCTGCTTCCAGCATTTCGTGGTACACGCACACTGCTGCTGTTGATAGGTGAATGGATTCAATACCTAAACGCTGTTGCAGATCCCGACTCACTGGTGTTTTCGCTTTGCTACATAAACGTTTAACACGATCCTTTGTGTCATCGCCTGACAAGGTTGTTAGGTCGATTAAACTGATGGCTTTGAGCAGCCAAGCCGCCTGCTGTTGCTTTTTAATACTGCGACGAGCACCGTAGCCCGCACAGCGCCTTTCAACCGCGCTTTTATTCACCCGAATTTTATCAAGCTGTTGCAAATCTAGGGGTATACCGGGGTTGCGCACTAACTCACCATGGCCCACTGGAGGTTTTGTTACAGCATCAGTATTGCTAGTGCCCATGGACTGTGGTTTGGGTTGAACGAGGCTAATAGGTACTTGTGTTGCCATTTATTTAAACTCCATTAAGGACACTAGTTTGTTGGCAGTGGCCTCGCCCATGACTAAGTCAGTGACTAGGCCAGACCGCAAGGCACCTAGTAACGCCAATTCTTTGCCCAGGCCACCCGCTACCGCGACCACCCGTTTACCTGCCATTTCTGCCGCATTAATACCCAATCCATGGCCATTCAATGGGTGGGCCACAAGTTTGCCAAAAATATCGTAGAAACTACCGATCAAATCACACACCGCTCCAGCTGAACGCAGTTCTTCCAAATCATTGTCTGTCACTAAACCGACGCTATGAAGATAATGATTGGTTTTTAGTCCACCAATACCAACCGCATACAAGTTCGCATTTCGAGCTAAATTTAAGCTAAATTGCACACTGGCTTGAGCCATCAACATCTCATGCTCAGCGTCGTCACGGGCTAAATAAGGCACAGGCATAAAGTAACCCTCACCTCCGGTGCGCTCTACAAACTGTTGCACTACATCGAGTCTGTTAGCTGAGAATTTACGAGTAAAACTGCCAGAGACGGAAGCAAAAGTTAAGTCCGCTCGGTTAATTTTGGGCAATTTCTCAGCCAGGGCTGAGAGGGAACGACCTTTACCGATACCGACACAAGAAGAAGGTGGTAACTGGTTAAGAATATTGTAGAACAAGCGCGCAGCGCCGGCACCTACCTCATTGAAGCTGGCTTCATTGTCGTCTTCATTGAGATGATTTGAAGGGGTAATCAAGCACGAGCGTAAGCTAAATTGCTTGGCTAATTGTTCTTCCAAGGCCACACAATGGGCGGGCTCACCCTCGATAAATATTTTGACCATACCTTGCTGTTGAGCAAGTTGAATAAGTCGGTGGGCCTTCACAGGAGAGACATTGAGCCGCTTCGCTACTTCACCCTGCGTATAACCACCTATAAAAGACAGCCAAGCGGCCCGAGTAGCAAGGTCTAGCTGCTCTGCATCACTTTGTTGTTTTGGATATTTAGTACTCATAGTGAAAAATATTACACTAAGTGTAATATTTTTACTAGGCTTTTTTTAAGTGATCATATCTGCTTTGATTAAACTGCAATGCCACCTTGGCCTAAACGAGCTTCTACTAATTTTACCCATAAGCTGGCACCAATGGGAATTAGGGCATCGTTAAAGTCGTAGCTGGGATTATGCAAATTACAGGGTCCCAAGCCATGGCCTCGATCACGATGATCTCCATCGCCATTGCCTAAAGCAAAATAACAACCTGGCTTTTCTTGCAAAAAGAAACTGAAATCCTCTGAACCCATAGTAGGAGTGAAGTCCACTACTTGGTCCTGCCCCAACAAATCAATCGCCACTTGGCGCATGCATTGGGCTTGAGCGGCATGATTAATAGTGGCTGGATAAGAGCGTTTAAACTCAAATTGACCTTCACAATTAAATGCTGCACACATGTCATGGGAAATTTTTGCCATACGCTTTTCGACCATTTGCAGAACTTCCTCAGAAAAACAGCGAACGGTCCCTTCCACCATGCAATCATCAGCAATAATATTAGTTGCTTCGCCACAGTGAATCTTAGTCACGGATAAAACCACCGATTCTAACGGACTCACATTACGCGCTACAATAGATTGCAATCCTTGCACTAACTGACAAGCCACTAATAAAGGATCTGCTCCCAAATGAGGCATAGCCGCATGAGTGCCCTTACCCACCACCTTAATTTTAAATTCACTGGCCGAGGCCATCATGGCACCGCCAATGATTCCCACCAAACCTTGCTCGTAGCCTGGCCAATTATGGTAACCATAAATCTCATTAATTGAGAATCGCTCAAATAAGCCATCCTTAATCATGGCCTTTGCACCGGCACCACCTTCTTCTGCAGGCTGAAAGATCAAATAGACTGTGCCTGCAAAATTTCGGTTTTTTGACAGGTAATCCGCCGCACAGAGCAGTGTCGCTGTGTGCCCATCGTGACCGCAGGCATGCATCTTACCTGTGTACTGGCTCACATGATCAAATTGGTTATGTTCCTCCAATGCCAAGGCATCCATGTCTGCTCTCAGAGCAATGCCCGCTCCAGGTGTCAAGCCTTTGATCACGCCAACAACCCCAGTGACACCGATACCTGTATGCACTTCAATGCCCATCTTAGTAAGTTGGTCAACCACAATTTGGGCAGTTCGGTGTTCTTGGTAACATAATTCTGGGTGTGCATGAATATCACGCCGAATGGTTTTAAACGTTTCAGCTGTGGCAATAATAGGAGCAAGCAGGGTCATAAATCGGCCTTAATCATATTTGTCGACCTCAAACTTGTAGTTTGAAGCGACGCTTCTAGCATTGGTAAATGGCATTATTTTTGCTGCAAGAGAACTTGTGTTGAAAAAAAATGACGTTAAAGGCAGCATAGACTAATTAGATAACGAGTCAATAGTCCACCCAAACCAACTGTGCAATAATGATGAAGCCACAGGCTTTGTGTTCAAAAAAGCCAAGCCTGAACTTTTTACCCAGTACAAACACTCTACTTGCCTATTAGCAGAGGTCTCAATAAGACAGTGAATAAGTTGCGAAAATTGATATCTTTCTTTAAAGTAAGCCACCGATTTAGCTCATCGAACTGACCGCTATGGGGCACTATGAAACAACCGCCACACAGTGCCAGTACTGTATCATGGGCTGATGTCTAATTTATTTTATTTAGGAATTCCTATGACCTGTGTATTTGTTCAAATCCGTTGTAACCCAGGCAAAACCTACGCTGTAGCTGATACAATTTATGAACGGGAAATTGCCTCTGAACTCTATTCAACAAGTGGCGATTATGATTTATTAATGAAGCTTTACATCCCCTCAGGAGAGGATGTAGGCAAGTATATTAATGATCATTTATTAACCATAGAAGGCATCTCTAGATCCCTTACAACCCTCACCTTTAAAGCCTTTTAATTATGCCTAGAGCACCTGTCTCCTTGCCGATTGACGAGGTGCTTCCAGAACTGTGTGAGCAATTAGAAAATCACCACCAAGTGGTCCTAATTGCACCCCCTGGTGCGGGTAAAACGACGCGTGTACCACTGGCTCTGATGCAAGCCCCTTGGCTAGGCCAGCAGAAAATACTGCTCATCGAACCACGCCGCATTGCCACTCTTGCTACGGCTAATTTCTTAGCCCACAGCCTGCAACAAACCTGTGGTCAAAGCATCGGTTATCGCATGCGTTTAGATACAAAGGTGAGTGCAAGTACCCGCATTGAGGTAATGACCCATGGCGTTTTATTAAGGATGCTGCAGCAAGACCCAAGCCTTGAGGGTGTCGGAGCTGTCATTTTTGACGAATTTCACGAACGTAGTTTAGATAGTGATTTGAGTTTAGCCATGTGCCTTCAAGGCAGAGAATTGCTGCGTGACAAAGCTCCCCTTAAGCTCATCATAATGTCTGCCACTATGGACGCTCAAAGTGCCAGCGCATTACTTCACGACGCGCCCATTGTTGTAAGTCAAGGTCGCCAGTTCCCAGTCACAATTCACCAAGTGTGCCCAGCCCCTAGCCGTGGTCAGATGTATAGCCAACTCTATGACGTCGTCAGCCAGGCCCTAGCCAATCACCAAGGCAGTTTGCTGGTGTTTTTACCTGGCCGAGGAGAAATTCATCAGGCTCAAGATTATTTAACGAGGCTCTGCACACCTAACATTGAACTCTTTCCCCTGTATGGTGATTTACCCATGGAACAGCAACAACAAGCCATTAGCCCTGCCAAACAGGGCCAGCGAAAAATTGTACTGACCACAAACATTGCCGAGACTAGCCTGACAATTGAAGGCATCGAATGTGTAATTGATTTAGGTTTATCGCGCCAAATGGCCTATGACACTCGCACCGGTCTAAGCCGTCTGAGAACTGTCAAAGTGTCGCGTGCACAGGCGGCACAGCGAGCTGGTCGTGCAGGCAGATTAAGCCCTGGCACCTGTTATCGCATGTGGAGTGACACCGAACAGCAAGGTCTTGCTCCTCAGGGCACGGTCGAAATAAAACAAACAGATTTAACCCAATTGTGCTTACAGTTATATGCCTTTGGTTGTTCAGACCCCGGTGAGATGCAGTGGATAGACCCACCACCAGCAGGACCTTGGCAAAAAGCGGAGCACTTGTTAGCAGAACTAGGGGCTCTGAGTCCATCAGCCAATGGTTGGGCCATTTCTGCACATGGGCAACGCATAAGTCAATTACCTTTGTCACCTCGCTTAGGTCATTTATTGTTAACTGCACAACGCTATAACGCTGTGGAATTGGGCTGTCAGCTTGTTGCCCTGCTCAGTGAAAAGGATCCATTAGCAATTCATGCCGACCAACAGTATGATTTAATGCTGCGCATTAACTGGCTCAATGGCAAAGGTCCTTTTGCCTCCAACCAAGTTAATTTACGCCAACGCTTAGCTAAACAAATTAAGCGCCTGCTCAGTCAAATGCCAACCGACTCTGCGCCACCCATTCACCATAAGTACGATGCCAATCTACTGGTCGCTATCATGATTGCCCAAGCTTGGCCTGAACGGGTTGCCCAACAAACGTCAGACCCAAAACAATACAAGCTGGCCAACGGCAAACGGGTCAACTGTCCACAACCAAACATCAATTCGACTTGGCTGGCTGTGGCCAGCACCATCGGCTTTGAACGCAGCTCGCAGGACACCACCCAACGCCTGTGCCTAGCGGTTGATTTGCCACCTGAGTTATTTATGGGCCCCTTAAAGCACCTCACACAGCAAACCAGTGACATCTACTGGCATGAGCAACATGATCGCCTGATTGCGGAACAGCATACTCAAGTTGGGCAATTACAATTAAACACTCAACGTATCAGTCATATCGACCCTCAGGCAAGAGTAGAGGCTATTTGTGTTTATTTAACCCGCTTAAAACTAGCGCCATTAAACTGGGATAAAGACACGCTTAACTGGCAAGCCAAGGTGCAACTACTGCATCAAAGTTACCCCAGCAATGCAACCATACCCAACCCTTGGCCTGACGTATCAGCCGCCGCATTAACAGCCACTTTGTGTGATTGGTTAGGGCCTTTTGTTGGTAATGTTAATCATCTGCAGGATCTCAAGCGGCTCAACTTAAAACCCCTATTATCTAATCTACTGCCATGGCCCTTGCCTAACCAATTAGAGCAACTAGCACCTGCCCGCCTTACTGTGCCTTCGGGTCATTCCCACAATATTGATTACAGCCAGCAGCCCCCAGTTTTAGCGGTTAAGTTGCAAGAGTTGTTTGGTATGCAAGAGGCTCCGTGCATTGGTTACGGCACAGCATTGCAAGTGCACCTGCTTTCACCTGCCGGGCAGGTTTTACAAGTCACCCAAGATCTGGCACATTTTTGGAACACTGGCTATACGCAGGTTAAAAAAGAAATGAAGGGGCGCTACCCACGTCACCCCTGGCCAGATGACCCAACTCAAGCCTTAGCCACAGCAAAAACCAACCGGGCTTTACGCAAAAACTAAGTTAACCCTTTTGGCGGCCAGCAACCTTGAGTTCATAACCTGTAGCTTCAGGTTCATCATCAACCATGTCAGCTGGAAAACCTGTGCCCAAAACTTTCACTCCCATGGGTTCTTCGTAGCGTCGAATAATGTTAGGGGACTTTTCTCTTGGCCCCCACTCCGCTTGGGCTTGGCTAAAAATATCAACCAACAGCGGGGCTAAATCTAACTTCATGCCCTGTCTTTGGGTTAAGGTATTGAATAAACCCACATCTTTAAGGACTAGATCAACGGTGAAGTTAATGTCTCGAGAACCATTGAGAATGACCTGAGATTCAGTTTCGTGGACGAAAGAATTGCCAGAAGATGCCTTAATGGCCTCGTAACTCACATTCATATCTAAATCCATGACCTTACAAGCGGTTAAGGCCTCCCCTAATGCCACTAAGTGAGCTGTAGCTAAGTAGTTGGTAACTACCTTTAATTTTGATGCTGTGCCCAACTCACCCGTGTGTAATACGCGCCGACCTAAGGTGGTAAGCACGGGTAAAGCCCGTTCAAAGACGGCACGACTGCAACCTGCAAAAATAGAAATATTACCCGTATCTGCTCGGTGGCAACCTCCAGAGACAGGGCAGTCCACTGGGTCTGCACCTGCTGCTTGGACTAAAGCTCCAAGGCGGCGCATCTCACTTTCGTCTGTAGTCGACATTTCTAGCCATATCTTGCCAGCAGACAAACCATCAATAATACCCGCTTCACTGTCAGTGCCTTCCATAACTGCAGAGCAGGCAGAAGGAGATGGCAAACATGTGATAATCAGATCACTCAGCTGAGCTAGTTGCTTTGGAGAGTCGGCAGCGACAGCACCACGTGACACAAAGTCGGACATAAATTCTGCGTTCAAGTCGCGCACGATCACCTCATAACCATTGCGCAATAAACTACCAGCCAACTTGCTACCTACATTGCCTAGCCCTACAAAGCCTATTTTCATCTCATAATCCTTAGTGAATTCAGCACAGCCAACCAAGGGCTTAGCTTAAAATGCATATAATCCAAATCAGCATACCCATACCTAGACCTAAACCTAAACCTAAACCTAAACCTAGACCTAAACCTAGACCTAAACCTAAACCTAGACCTAAACCTAGACCTAGACCGATAATAAGCTGATTTCCAACTCTCAGCTCCCCAAGTGGCGCAGAGACAAGAAGTTTATCGGTACTTATAGATTTAATTCTTAACAAAAACAGACAAATATACTGCGGATATGTACAAGCTCAAAGAATTAACCTAGTTCACTATCAAGCCCATCACTAATAGTGGGTAAACATCATGCAAGGCATCAAAAATAAGAAGGTTTTAATTACCGCAGGTGCTACCGGCATCGGCAAAGCCACAGCCATTGCCCTGCTCAATGCTGGAGCTCAGGTACACGTGTGTGACATTGACGCTGATGCCCTAGATCAGCTAAAGCAACTCTACCCCCTTTTGTTGACCAGTGTAACCAACGTTGCAGAGCCTGATGAGGTGGCTAAAATGTTTGTTCAATTGCAACAAGAGTTTTCGGGTCAACTGGATTTTTTAGTCAATAACGCTGGCGTTTCAGGACCTGCAGGGCCTCTTGAAAGCTTAGATATTGACGCTTGGAAAGCCACCTTTGACGTTAATTTACATGCTACTTTTTATGTTTCCAAACATGCTATCCCTTTAATTAAACTTAAAGGGGGCGCCATCATGAATTTGTCTTCTACTGCTGGCCTTTATGGTTATCCCATGCGCAGCCCATACGCCAGTGCTAAGTGGGCTATTGTAGGCCTGAGCAAAACCATGGCCATGGAGTTAGGACCTTTTAACGTAAGGGTCAACTGCATCTGTCCAGGTTCGGTCAATGGTGCACGCATGGATCGAGTCATCAGTAGCATTGCCAAAGCCACTGAAGAAAGTGTGGAAAAAGTGCGCCAAGATAACGTGCAAAATACTTCTATGACCACTTTTGTTGATGCTGAAGATATCGCTAACATGATTGTTTTTAGTTTTTCTGATTTAGGTTCGAAAATTTCTGGCCAAAGCCTCACTGTAGATGGGGACACACATAGCTTGGCTACTTACTAAGCAAGACTACAAGCTCTTGTGATGGCAACCCACATTGTCGCTTTAGTCACTCTGTCAATGTGTCCCCACTCAATATCCAGCCTCCTAATTGGTAAACTATTTAGTGAAATTAATGTAAATAACTTTAAATTTAACTAAATTAGAGGGGCCTACAATGTTCGCATAAGTCCAGCTGATGCTGGAATTACCATCTAGGTGCGGCGCTGACAGATAGTGGCATTCAAAATACCCTGGGGTTTGACTCCTTAGGATTTTTACCCATCATCGCCCTATGTGAAGACCATCGAAAAATTGTCGTTAAGGCCTATAAATTAGTCGCGCTAGTATTTGCTTCTGAGCAGAAAATAAAGCATGATGAGCATCAAATCGTGACGGTTAAATTCAACGGCGAAATAGAAAAAGGTGTAAGTTTTTGACAAGCAAAACGAGTGAAACCGATCCTTTTGTAAAGTTTGATCGTGTACAGAAAAGTTACGATGGTCTGTCGCTGGTAGTAAAAGATCTTAATCTGTCGATGCCAAGAGGAGAGTTTTTAACAATGCTTGGACCCTCTGGCTCGGGCAAAACGACTTGTTTAATGATGTTGGCGGGTTTTGAAACAGCGACCCATGGCGATATTATGCTGGATGGCATCTCGATCAATAATATTCCACCGCACAAGCGTGGAATTGGTATGGTGTTCCAAAATTATGCACTTTTTCCCCATATGACTGTGGCAGAGAATCTTGCATTTCCACTCGAAGTTCGAAAAATCGGCAAGTCCGACCGCGAAGCTAAGGTAAAGCGCGCCTTAGAAATGGTGCAAATGGGTGATTTTGGTGGCCGTAGGCCAGCCCAATTGTCTGGTGGCCAACAGCAACGGGTGGCTCTTGCGCGTGCGCTCGTGTTCGAGGCTGAGCTTGTTTTGATGGACGAACCTTTAGGCGCACTCGATAAGCAATTGCGCGAGCATATGCAGTTTGAAATTAAGCGAATTGCAGAAAACCTTGGCATCACCGTGGTGTATGTGACTCATGACCAGACAGAAGCATTAACTATGTCGGATCGAGTCGCAGTTTTCAATGATGGGCGGATTCAGCAATTGGCTCCACCAGCAGAATTATATGAATCTCCTCAAAACAGTTTCGTGGCACAATTTATTGGCGAAAACAATACACTAGAAGGCGTGGTTAAAGAGATTTCGAACGGTGTGGCTCTGGTACAATTGAATGATGGAAATGTCATCGACTGCAACCCCGTCAATGTGACTAAAGCTGGTGAGAAGACGCGGGTGTCAATCCGACCTGAACGAGTTGAAATAGACAAAGCTCGAATGAGCCCTGGTGCGCATACGATCAGCGCGGAAGTTCTTGAATTTATTTATATGGGCGATATGTTTCGGACTCGCCTACGAGTCGCTGGTAATGATGATTTTATTGTTAAAACCCGCAACGCACCGGATCAGGTTCAGCTAGAACCTGGCACCCAGATTGATATTGGCTGGTTACCGTCAGATTGTCGAGCTCTAGACGCGTAAATCTAAAATTACTAAGTACGTCCCATACGGGACGTGGCTTACATAAGAATCTTTTGTTCTGTCCGTAACATAGATTCTATTAATAAAAAACGGGCTACTTCGGGAGTATGTAATGAAATTCACTAAAACAGTTCTAGTGACGGTGGCTTTATCGCTACCCGCTGGATTGGCACTTGCAGGCGCGCATGAGGAAATGACTATCGTCTCCTGGGGCGGCGCCTATTCTAAATCACAATTGAAAGCTTACCATGAGCCCTATACGGCTATGACTGGCGTCAAGATCATTAATGACGAGAGTTCTGGCACAGCTGTAGCGAAATTGCGTGCTATGAAAGAAGCAGGCAACTTAACTTGGGATCTAGTTGATGTTGAAGCCGGTCCGGCTATGCAGCTTTGTGATGAAGGCCTCGCAATGGAAATCGATCATGATTCCATGTTAGCCTCAGCACCAGACGGTACATCTGCATCAGACGATTTTGGTTCTTTCATCGTGTCGCCTTGCTTTATTCCACAGATTGTTTACTCCTACACTGTAGGTTTCCGCAATGACATGGTTGGTAGCACCCCACCCACTAGTATTTGCGCAATCTTTGATACAAAAACCTATCCTGGCAAGCGTTCACTAAAGAAAGGCGCGCTTTCCAACATGGAATGGGCCCTTTTGTGTGATGGTGTTGCCAAGGCAGATATCTATTCAACTTTAGAAACAGAAGCCGGTCAGGATCAAGCTCTTGCGAAACTTGATACCATCAAAGATGATGTAATCTGGTGGTCTGCAGGTGCTGATACGCCACAATTATTGGCTGACGGCGAAGTTGTTATGGGTTCGACCTTTAATGGCCGTTTATTCGCTTTGATCGAAGAAGATAAGCAACCTGTTTCAATGCTTTGGGATGCACAAATTTATGACCTTGACGGCTGGATTATTCCAACTGGTCTAAGTCCTGAGCGTGAAGCACGAGCTTTGGACTATGTAAAGTTTGCAACCGACACGCAGCGTCTTGCAGACCAGTCTAAATGGATTAGTTATGGACCAACCCGTGCGTCATCAGCCCCCTTGGTTGATAAGCATGCAGAGTTGGGTATCGCCATGGCACCTCACATGCCGACTGACCCTGCCAACTCGAAAAATACGTTCCTCATGAACTATGCTTTCTGGGCAGACTATAAGGACGATATTGAGTCGAAGTTTCAAGCTTGGCTTGCAAAGTAAGACAATCTAAAATGTAAAAAGGGCCTTGGTGGCCCTTTTTTTTAATCAGACAATTTCAAATGCAAAAGAGCTACGGCTGGCCCTTTTGCATTTTAAATTAGTTGGCTCTATAAGAATCTGAGCTATTGATGGGAACGACATGATTGATAATAACGCAAACGGTGCTTTGATGACCGTGGATGGAAAACCACTTAAGCAAAGTTTGGCTTCGGCATTAAAGCGGCAAAAAATTCGGGCGCTGCTCCTTATATCACCACTACTCATCTTTGTTTTAATTACATTTCTTTTCCCGATCGGATCTATGCTCTTTCGCTCGGTCGAAAACAACATTGTAGTGGAAATATTACCAGAGACTGTGGCCGCCCTGGCAACTTGGGATGGAAAGTCAGGCAAATTGCCAGACGAAACTGTTTATGCAGCTTTTGCTGGAGATATTCAGCGCGCAGCCAAAAACAAAAGCCACACAAGGGTTGGACTGCGATTGAATTATGAAAAATCTGGCAGTGCTTCCCTCTTCAAAAAAACTGCACGAAAAGCAAAAAAGTGGGATCTTGAGGCTGATGCGCCATTTAAAGAAAAATTGATAGCAGCGCATAAAAGCTGGGGCGAAGTTGAGATATGGCAAACACTTAAAACCCATAGTTCAATTTATACTGCTGGTTATTTTCTTAATGCAGTGGATATGCGCAAGACCCTGCATGGCCCAGAATTTCAGCCTGAAAATCGGCAGATTTTGATCAAACTTTTTCAACGTACACTAATCATGTCCCTGATGATAACAGTGGCCTGTATTTTGTTGGGGTATCCAGTGGCGTGGTTGCTTGCCAATCTGCCCAGAGGTCAATCCAACTTGTTAATGATTCTCGTCCTGTTACCATTCTGGACCTCTTTGCTGGTAAGAACCTCAGCATGGAAGGTCATGCTGCAGCAGCAAGGAGTGATCAACGACCTTTTCGTTGCGCTAGGAATAATTGAAGAATCAGGCAGATTAGTGATGATCAATAATCAGTTTGGTACAATCATTGCAATGACGCATATTTTGTTGCCATTTATGATCCTACCTATGTATTCAGTAATGCAAACTATACAACCAACTTACCTGCAAGCAGCAAAATCTCTTGGTGCAACTAATTGGACTGCATTTTGGAGAGTTTATTTTCCACAATCAGTACCTGGAATTGGAGCTGGATCTATCTTAGTTTTCATATTGTCGATCGGCTACTATATTACTCCAGAAATTGTTGGTGGTAACAAAGGCGTCTTTATTTCGAATAGAATAGCCTACCATATTTTCCAATCTATGAATTGGGGGCTAGCTGCAGCGCTTGGAGCCATTTTACTTGCGGTGGTGTTAATACTCTACTGGGCTTATGACAAAATTGTTGGCATCGATAATGTAAAGTTGGGGGGCTAAGATTATGTCTAATTTGACTCAAGGTGCGAGACAACCATTGTCTTTTGTATTATCAGTCATGGGGCTGATGGGGGCCTTTATTGGTCTATTTGTTGGACCAGCATTTGGATCTGCTCTAATTGGGGTTATTTTTGGTGCAACAATCTCAGTAGTGCTCAGTTATGGTATTACTATTACTGAATACCTAAAACCAAAATCTGTGCGCTTACTTTTGCCTTTACTTTTGGCTGCACTAGGTTGGTTATTCTTGGGCCTAGTGGGCGGCATTTTTGGAGCCCTAACTGGGTGGTTTTTAGGATGGTTTTTCTACTGGATTTATGAAGGTGGTTATCGTGTCAAATTGCACTCTTATTTAACCTCAAATCAGGTACTATGGCACTACAGCTTTAGAGTAATTTGTGGGCTAATCTTCATATTTTTGATTACGCCTATTCTTGTTGTGATGCCCCTGTCTTTCAACGCGCAGAATTACTTTACCTTTACTACTGAAATGCTGCAATTTGATCCCGCAGGTTATTCTCTCAAGCACTATCAAGATTTCTTCAATAATGATGAGTGGCAACGCTCGTTCTGGAACTCATTAATTATTGCACCAATTGCGACGATCATCTCTGTCACCCTGGGAACCCTCGCGGCGATTGGACTAAGCCAGAGTCATGTGCCTGCCAAGCGCGCCATTATGGCGATTTTGATTTCGCCTATGATCGTGCCCCTCATTATCTCCGCAACTGGTATGTTTTTCTTTTACTCATCTATGGGTAACTTTATGGAAGATACCTTGGGCATGGACAAGAATTTTGTTGGTTACGTCAAGGTTGTGTTAGCACATGCCGTTTTAGGAATTCCGTTTGTCATTATTACAGTGACGGCAACCCTTGTGGGTTTTGACTCCTCGTTAACCCGTGCGGCAGCCAATATGGGTGCAAACCCAGTAACCACGTTTTTCCGCGTGCAGATGCCGCTGATCTTTCCAGGTGTTGTGTCTGGTGGTCTCTTCGCCTTTATAACGTCCTTTGACGAAGTTGTCGTTGTTATGTTCATTGGGTCTGCCAGTCAAAAGACGCTTCCGTGGCAGATGTTCATAGGTCTGCGTGAACAAATCAGTCCAACTATTCTCGCAGTGGCAACGATCCTTGTCTGTATTTCAGTCGCCTTATTGATGACGCTTGAATTGTTGCGGCGGCGCTCGGAACGGTTGCGGGGGATAACTCCAAGCTAGCGCGCCTTTCTGGGTCATACCTATAGCTCAACCTTTGATTTTTTGTGATTGGCTGACGCCACTTGGTGTCAGCATTCAAAGGTCAAATCGAACTGGCTTACATGCATGAGGGTCACCGCTGATTATGTTACTCTGCTGACATACTCCTTACATCCGTTCAGCACCAACAAAAAGTCATGTGCCACCCAATCCCCAATAATATCTATAAACCCATATGTAATTTAAATTCTTGCGTAAATTTTACCTACGGTCTTTGCAGTGGTAAGCATACTGGTGGTCATGTATGCCGTGTTATTGACAGAGCTCGAAATATTGCAACGCCATACTGAAAAACGTCTTTGCATTTACCCAGGTTAAGATATACGCTCTGAAAAAGGTTACTATGGCCCATTATCTGGGAGTCTTAACATTATAGCAGCGTATAACAGGGTTCTTTTTTGCAGACTTACACTCTAATGAGCTTTAGATCGAAGATACTGATCTCTCAAATCTATCTGATGATCAAAAATCAATGTAGCGTCTAATAAAATTACCCATTAATATTGTGCTCCATCAACGCAACCTTATTCGTATTTAGCTTGTTAGTAAAAACCATTGAAAAGGTATAGTTATGACAAATTTCAATCAACCCATCGGTGGAAACGATATGCCTCGTTTTGGTGGTATTGCTACTATGATGCGATTACCCCACGTACCTAACGCAAAGGATCTTGATGTTGCTTTTGTCGGCGTTCCCTTCGACATTGGCACATCTAACCGTTCGGGAGCCAGATTTGGGCCTAGACAAATTCGCAGTGAATCTTGTTTAATTCGACCCTACAACATGGCGACTCGCGCTGCACCGTTTGATTCGTTGCAAGTCGCTGATATTGGTGACGTAGCCATAAATACTTTCAATATCGACAAGTCGATGGCCATTATCGAATCGGCCTACGATGATATTCTTGCACAGAATTGCAAACCACTGACGATGGGTGGTGACCATACGATTGCCCTACCAATTCTGCGCTCGATTGCCAAAAAATATGGGCCTGTAGGAATAGTCCATGTCGATGCCCATGCCGATATAAACGATACAATGTTTGGTGAGCGTATAGCGCACGGTACTCCATTTCGCCGCGCCATTGAAGAAAAACTAGTCGATCCCAAACGAATGGTACAAATTGGCCTTCGTGCTACTGGGTATGCAGCAGACGATTTTGATTGGCCCCAGGAGCAGGGGGTACGGGTCGTTCCAGCTGAGGACTGCTGGTATAAATCACTTAAACCGTTAATGTCTGAAGTTCGAGAACAGCTGGGTGTTGGGCCAGTTTATATCACCTTTGATATCGATGGACTGGATCCAGCTTATGCGGCTGGCACAGGAACGCCCGAAATTGGAGGCTTGACCATTCATCAGGGGCTGGAGATTATTCGTGGGTGTCGTGGACTTGAGGTCGTGGGTGGTGATTTAGTTGAAGTAGCACCCGCTTATGATACGACAGGAAATACGGCGCTGACAGCGGCTAATTTATTGTTTGAGATGCTTTGTGTATTTCCAGGCGTGAAGTATCGGGTATAAAGCTAACCATTATTCTGCCTTAAGAAGCCTTTTTTTACCTCATTTTTAGGATCTAGTCAGCATGAGTTCACCCTTACATATTGGTCTATTGCTGTGCCATACCTTCGAACCCATTCTCGAACAGGTAGGTGGACTCAACTACCCTGCCATTTTTAGAAACCAATTTCTGGCTATAGACCATAATATTAGATTTACTGACTTTAAAGCTTATACAGGTGAGTTGCCTAATAATGTAGATCAGTGTGATGTTTGGTTAATAAACGGCAGTCCTGCAGGGGTGTATGAAGACATTGAATGGATTCACCAATTGAGTGACTTTATTAAACAACTGGATAAAGTAAAAAAACCAACATTTGGCATCTGCTTTGGCCATCAACTGATGGCCCAAGTACTGGGGGGGAAAGTCTCCCTTAGTCACAAAGGGTGGGGCATCGGCGCTTCGCACAATAAGGTGGTGGAGCATGCCTCATTTATGCAACCTAAGGCCGAAATGATTGATGTGATGGTATTTCACCAAGATCAAGTAGTGCAACTCCCAAAAGGCGCCAAAGTGCTAGCCAGCAGCGATTTTTGCCCCAATTATATGGTGCAATATAACCCCCATATGCTGAGTATTCAGGGTCATCCTGAATTTAACACCCAAATGGTAGAGGGCGTACTTTCTGCTCCCAGTTTCGATGATCGCCCTGCCATTCGGGCACAAGGTATGGCCAACAGTGCGGGCACACCGGATACCCAGCTGCTATTTCAGTGGATTGTTAACTTCTATCGTCATGCTAACCGACTTGTTAAGGTTAATTAAAATTTACTGAGCACTCGGGAAATAGGGTTAACGAATTTCAAAGGTTAGGCTGCCCCAATAGCTTTCCCAGTCGATGTTAGGTTGTTCAGACCGAATCATTTCAACCGTGTGAAGTAACCAAATGCCGCTATGCGCTAAAGGAATAGTGGCATAACCCAGCGCGTCAGTGCGCAAACTGAATTCAAAAGTAGGTTTGTTTTTTATTTTCCCATGCAGTAATAAATTTGCTGCTGGTTTTTGGTTAAAGGTCAGTTGGACGCGCAACTCATCTCCCTTTGAAAGCTCATAAGGGTTTTGCAGTGGGTTTATATTAAGTGGGTATTTAAAGTCATGGTTATAAAAATTATATTGGCTTTTATCACCAATCTTAATTAATGCCTTAACGTTACGATAATAAATCTCAAGGCCATTTTTTTCACTCTCATTGAGTTGTTTACGGCGTTTTATAATTTTTTCTAAACCTTCATTTTTTAAGTATTCAGTGAATTTTTCTGGCTCTAAATTAACGGATTTCTTTGTACTTTCATAACCAATTGCATAGATACCAGGTGTTTTAATGTTTACATACCCTGCTGGATCACGCCCTAATTCACCCTCAACAGCGTGCAGTCCAGCACCTGTGATGATGTCAAAGTGTCGATACCAAACAGGAATATTAGGCAGCAATTGACCATCCATTTGTTGGCCAACATTAATGGTAATTTCTGTCGTGCGATCAATTTTTTGGTAGAATGGTAGGGCCTCTAACCAAAATTCGTGGGCCCGGATAACCGTGCTACTGGTCAGAAGAATGCTAAAAAATAAAAAGGTTACAGGTTTCATGGTTTTTTTTCGATTAATGTTAGTAATGTTAAGCCTATGGCCGTTGGCTCAAAGTGCTGATGCACATCAATTGCGCCCTGCGATAGTGAACTTAGAGTTTACCCAAAACAGTTCGGTAAAGGTACACATTCAAACCAACATAGAAAGCCTTATTGCAGGTATTGATTCAAGCCATGACGATACGGATGACTCACCCCAAACTGAGCTTTACAACCAGCTAAGAGCTTTGTCATCAGAGCAGTTAACTCGTGAATTTAAATTGCTTGAAGAGTCCATTATCTCTCAACTTAATTTGGCGTTTGATGGGGTTAAGAGTGATTTATCACTGGTTAGACTCGACATTCCTGTCATTGGTAATTTAGATAAATCCCGCTTATCTGATCTTCATTTGTTGGCGTTCATACCTAATCCAAGTGACTCAGATAAACCACAGGTTACTTGGCAGTACCCAAAAAAGTTTGGCAACAATGTAGCCCACTTTTACTATGATCAAACGCCACAGGAGAAAACATCTCACTGGTTAACCGATGGCGTAATGAGCCCTCCTTTTGAATTAAACGCAGCTTATACCCCCAAGCCGTTTACCCAAGTGGCTACAGAATATACTGTTTTAGGTTTTGAGCATATCGTGCCCAAAGGCATAGATCATATTTTATTTGTCTTAGGGCTATTTTTACTCAGCGTAAAACTGCGCCCTTTATTGTTACAAGTCACCGCATTTACTTTGGCCCACAGCATTACTTTAGGCTTAACGATTTATGGCGTTATTAGTCTCTCACCCAGTGTCGTTGAGCCCCTGATTGCCTTATCCATTGTTGCTGTGGGTATTGAGAACATGTTGGTTAAAACGGTCAAAATAAGGCGCGTCGTGGTGGTCTTTTTGTTTGGCTTATTGCATGGCATGGGCTTTGCTGGGGTGTTATCGCAGCTTGGGTTGCCGGAGTCAGATTTCGCAACAGCGTTGGTGTTTTTTAACATTGGCGTGGAAGCCGGGCAACTATTCGTTATTGCTGTTGCCTTTTTGTGTGTCTTTTGGTTACTCAAAAAGCAACAGCTTTATCGCCAATGGGTGGTCATCCCTGTCTCAGCGCTCATTTCTTTGATTGGTCTTTATTGGACCTATGAGCGCCTCTTTCTTTAGGTAAACTATTTGCTGTAGTTAAAACTGATGACTTTAGATCATACTGATCGAGACCTAATTGAAGATATTTTAATTTGGGGTGTTTTAGTTTGACATAATTTAATGAGGTCTAAATGATTTAGATCTAAGATGCTAAGTGAACACCCAACATAATAAGTAATACTAGGTTCGCTGCATAACCCACAATAAAGAAATAACTACGAGGGCTTGGGTTTGCTTCTGTTGCAACCACATAATACAACGCCATATGTAAGATCCGCGCGATAGCATAAACCCAGACCAAAATACCCAACCAGAAGGCATCCATACCCACCAACATACCTAGTAAAGCTGGACCAAACATCATTAATAAGTTTTCGTGAGAGTTTAAAAAAGTACGATGACTCCGAAATACAAAAGACTCATGGCTCAGTTGGGTATCTAAAATACCAGCCACATAATGTTTCTGTTTACGGTGGGCTCTAGACGCCACGGTTGCTTGAATAAAAATGGTCACCAGAATAAGCCAAAGGCCCCAAATGACAAATGAATAAGTTGCGATCATAGTTTGACTCTTAACTTAATTATAAAAATAACTTAATAAATATAAACATAAATATAAAAATAAATAGTCATAAAAACCCAAATTTTGTGCCTAGGAGACCTTCGTTTAGCTTTAATTTAACCTTCATTAAAACTTGCAGGTCAGGGTTTAGACAGATTCTTGAGCCTTATTCATGCTCAAAGCCATGGCTTCAGCAATCTTAATGCCATCAATGGCTGCCGACATAATACCCCCTGCATAGCCAGCACCTTCTCCAGCTGGGAATAAACCTTGGGTATTAACACTTTGATAATCTTTATCTCGCTTAATGCAAATAGGCGCCGAAGTTCGTGTTTCAACTCCAGTCAATAAAGCATCTGCTAAAGCGAACCCCTTCACTTTGCGGTTGAACACTGGAATCGCTTCACGAATAGCGTCAATACAAAAGTCGGGTAAGGCGTCAGCCAAATCTGTGAGTTTGATACCTGGCTGAAAGGAAGGTTCAACACTGCCCAATTGCTTGGATGACTGGCCCTTTAAAAAGTCACCCACTGTTTGGGCTGGGGCATCATAGTTCTCCCCTCCAAGCACATAAGCTTGGCGCTCCAATTGACGCTGTAACTCAATACCCGCCAAAGCATTGCCTGGATAGTCAGACGGATTAATACCCACCACAATGGCACTGTTGGCATTGCGCTCAGCACGGGAGTATTGACTCATGCCGTTAGTAACCACCTGATGCGGTTCAGATGCTGCTGCCACAACTGTGCCTCCTGGGCACATACAAAAACTGTATACAGATCGGCCGTTAGCACAATGATGCACTAGCTTGTAGTCGGCAGAACCTAGAATCTCATTACCTGCATTAGGCCCAAAGCGGGCTTGGTCGATCACCGACTGCGGATGTTCAATGCGAAACCCAATAGAAAAGGGTTTGGCTTCAATATAAACCTTGTTATCAAACAACATCTCAAAGGTGTCACGAGCACTATGCCCTATAGCCAGAGCAATATGCTTAGAATGAATCACCTCGCCATCAGCCAAAGTCACACCACACATCTTACCATCTTCTATTTGAACTCCATCAACACGGGCGTTAAAACGAATTTCGCCACCGAGTTCAATAATTTTAGCGCGCATTTTTTCCACCATCGACACCAATCTAAAGGTACCAATATGGGGCTTACTCACAAACAATATTTCGTCAGGCGCACCCGCTGCAACAAACTCAGCAAGTACTTTGCGGCTATAGTGTTTTGAGTCTTTAACCTGACTGTATAGTTTACCGTCAGAGAAGGTACCTGCTCCACCCTCACCAAACTGTACGTTAGATTCAGTGTTAAGGATTTTCTTACGCCAAAAGCCAAAGGTGTCTTTGGTTCGTTGCCTCACTGCTGCGCCACGCTCTAAAACAATGGGCTTATAACCCATTTGTGCCAGTACTAAAGCCGCCAACAAACCACAGGGGCCAAACCCAATGACTAGGGGCCGTTGTTGAGCTTTTGCCTGCGCTTTAGCAACAAATTTATAGCTCATATCAGGGCTAGTTTTAATAAGCTGATCATCGGCAAATGCAGCCAGTAAAGCGTCATTTTGGTTGGTGTTCACGTCTAGGGTGTAGATCAGTACAATCTTACTTTTTTTACGCGCATCATAGCCTCTGCGATGCACCACATAGTCTAACAAATCGTCCGTTTGAATCGACAGACGTGCCAGAATAGCAAGGCCAAGGGCCTCATCATCATGTTCAAGTGGTAATTGCAGATTACTGATGCGTATCATCTAGGCATTCCAATACAGGGTGTGGCTGATCTGTGTGACTGATCCATGGTAGGTGGCTATATTACCTGCTTATAGGGTTACTGTCTTATAGTTACCCCAGATAAGCGCTATAAATCTGCCTACAACTAAGTCAATACCATAGAATGCTTCGAGCTACCTAAAATGCTTTTCGTGCCTCAGGCTTCAGTCAAATGGTCACTCTTATTTTTTAGCGACATTGGTTAGCGACATTGGTTAGCGACATTGGTTAACAGTTCACCGATATCAACTACCTGACAAAACTCACCATGCAAATCTGAAAGAGCAATGTCATGAATTAATTGTGCAGCATAAGTAGATCCGTCAGGTCCCACTCGATCAAAAGTGGCACAGGCTTCACCCACCAAACGCACATCAAAACCCATATTACCCGCCATTCTCACGGTAGTGGAGACACAATGATTTGTGGTTAACCCCGCAATAGCCAGTTGGTTGATATGATTACGGCGTAGGTACACCTCAAGCTCGGTGCCTATAAATGACGAATTTTCACGCTTAACAATTAACTTCTCCCCCGCTATTGGCGTTAGCTCTGGCCAAATTTCACCACTACTTTTGTCCCTTCTTAAAAGGCTGTTAACATCTCGGCTATGGTGCACCACGTGCACGATAGGAAGCTGATGAGCGCGCCAGTGGTTTAGTAGTTGTAACAGATTATGCTCTAACGCCGGATTATTGCGGTTAGCACCCCAGTAACCCCAGTCTTTAAACCCTTGCTGGCAGTCAATAAGGATGAGTGCGCATCGATCATGAGGATGGCTCATTATTTCCAGCCTTGAAGCCATTGATTGGTGTCTTTTAGTTGTTTCCATTGGATCAAAAACGAGCGTTTGGACATGATGGCTTCCATAGTACAAGACACCACCGTCTCATCTTCATCAAACTCCACCTCGGTAATAGTGAAGTGTTTTTCCTTATTTTCAGGTTTTACAGCCGTCCACTTACTATGGAGTAATTTTTTTGAGCTAATTGGATTCACAGATTTTTCCTGAGCAATAAAGAGTGTTTTTTAAGTCGATCAATAGTCTAGCTGGCAGTCTACTTAAACCGTTGGTTTTTGGTAGGTCACCCAGTGGGTTTTGTCTGATAACTTATCATAAACCCCACGGCCCCTATAATTATTTTCGGCAGTAATCCAGCGCACAAAAGGCCAGCCTTTTTGCACCGCAGACTCATTAAGACCTTGGTACAAAGCTTCGACAATACCTTGGCCACGACATTCGGGTTTAATGAACAAATCATCAAGAAAACCTACAATCTTACCCCTCAGCGGTGATGGCATAGCACGATAGTGCATTAAGCCTAAACACTGCCCGGCATCATCTTTGGCCACCAGTGCGTAAAACCCATTGTTTTTATCAAAGATCCAAGACCATACGGTATCAAGGATTTCTTGATTCATAGGCACTTGATAGAATTCCGCATAGCCACGGTAAAGGGCTTGCCATTGCGATTGATCTTGCAGACTTAATTCACCCACCACTATCTTCATAACAACCCCGTAAGCCTGTGGCTTGAGTACTTTATCAACTAATCTAGGCACTACTTTATGACCTAAAGAACATAATAACAAGCGAGCTGTTTGAACAACACTCGCCCTATTGGCCTTCTCTCATCCCTCTGTGTTTCATTTATCTATTTCTGAAAATTATTGGCTCACAACAGATTAAAAGTGTAGTCGTTTTTCTATGTATTACTTGCCCTATTACAAAAAAAGAGCGGTTTGCGCTCCTTATTTTTTAAACAGAGCCATGCTGTATATCCAACCTCGTACTGCTAGGTTATTCAATACTAAAGTCACCCTGCTTAATCCTGAAGATTTAAAAGCCAAATGGGTTAGCTGCAAAAAGCGTTACTATTGATCAGCCCATTACTAATTTCAAAGTAAAAAAAGGCCAGCATAAGCTGGCCTTTGGTGGGTGGTGATCTGAATTAGGCGATCTTTAACCCATATTCTTCACTGGCGTCTTGCAGCCAAAGAAAGAAGTAGTCTGCAAAGCTGCGGCGTATTATCAAATCCATGGAACCATCTTCCAATTTACACAGGGTGGTGCCTGTTTTAGCAAAAGTGGTTTGTACTACTTTGCCCACTGGAAAATTATCTGGGTGGCAATCGTACACAGTTGATTTTTGTAATACCTCACCTAAGTGAGGGCCTGACAAATTAACTAAGGTTTGACCACTACTCACATCAGTAATAGCCACGTGCTGATCACCCATTGCCAAGCGCAAGTCGGCCTCAACATGCCCTTGTGTGCCGCTCACAACAATAACTAGCCATTCGTTAGGACATAACCAATAAATCACAGTATCACCCTTACGATTACTGGTATTCGCCTTAGTGGGCAATGCGACACCCAAAACATGCTCTACTGCTGAGTTAAATGCTGCATCTAATGGGTTGCCCCGCAGATTAAGGTGGCCACGGAATTTGTCTTCCTTCATGACTAACCCAGCACCGCCAGCGTTAGTGTGCGACGCGTGATGATGCAATGGTGATTGCTTCATTTTGACACTTGATACGTTAGTTGTTGATGCACTAGTCATGGTGGTGATCTCCTTTTGGATCATAGAACACGGGACTGCAAATCTCAGCGGCCAAGACGCGGCCATCAGCTAGGGGACAGTACACTGTTTCACCCATCCGTTCTGAGCCACCTTTGACTGTGCCCATAGCAATACCATGACCTAAACATTCACTCCAGTAACTGGAAGTGACGTGGCCCACCATATCCATAGGAATAGGCTGATGGGGATCCATAACAATTTGCGCGCCTTCTGGAATAACCACCGTGGGGTCTTTTGGCTTTAAACCCACCAGCTGTTTACGGTCTGTTCGGGCTGTATCGGGTCGGGTAAAGGAGCGCTCACCTAGAAAACTAAAGGTTTTACTTTTGCCCACGGCCCAGCCCATCAAACAATCATAGGGGGTCATGGAACCGTCGGTATCTTGGCCCGCAATAATGAAGCCTTTCTCTGCACGCAATACGTGCATAGACTCAGTGCCGTATGGCGTTATGCCAAACTCTTCACCAGCTTCCATGAGTTGTTGCCACATATAATGGCCTTGGTCTGCTGGCACGTTCACCTCAAACGATAACTCCCCAGTAAAGGAAATACGGAAGATGCGGGCCTTAATGCCCGCCACAGTGCCCTCACAATAATCCATAAACTTCATGGCTTTTGCAGACAGGTCTACGTCGGTGCAGAGCTTCTCTAGCACCTTACGAGAATTAGGCCCCGCAAAAGAACAGGTGGCCCATTGATCCGTGACCGAGGTGAAGTAAACATCTAACTCTGGCCATTCCGTTTGATGCCATAATTCTAACCAACCCAACACTGCAGCAGCACCGCCAGAGGTGGTGGTCATAAGAAAATGGGTGTCACTTAAACATGCGGTTACCCCATCATCAAAGATCATGCCGTCTTCTTTGAGCATGAGCCCATAACGACACTTGCCCGGGGCTAACTTTGACCAAGCATTAGTATAAACCCGATTTAGAAACTCACGTGCATCCTTACCTTGGATGTCGATTTTACCTAAGGTTGATGCATCCAATATACCTACACTGTTGCGCACCGCTAAACATTCTCGGTTGAGGGTTTGCTGCATGGTTTCCCCTGCCTGCGGGAAATACCAAGGGCGCTTCCACTGACCCACGTTCTCAAATTCTGCGCCATTAGCCACATGCCAAGGATGCATGGCCGTATGACGTGCTGGGTCCAATAACGCACCAATATCGCGACCTCCAATAGCACCGAAGGTGACTGGAGTGTAGGCCGGACGAAAAATAGTAGTGCCCGTTTCAGCAATCGACTTATTCAAGGCCTTAGCCACAATAGCCATGCCATTCACGTTACCCGTTTTGCCTTGATCAGTGCCAAAACCCATGGCCGTATAACGTTTAACATGTTCAATAGACTGAAACCCTTCACGGGTGGCCAATTCAATGCCTGCTGCTGTGACATCGTTTTGGAAGTCAACAAACTGTTTTGGGGCACGACTAATTGGCTTAGTGTGAGGAATCAAGTAAAGGGCTTGTGCAGCGCCTTCAGATTCATCACCACAATTAAATACTTGAGTGGATTGTGTGCCAGCTGCAGCAGCACCTGCTTGGATGCCGGCATTTAGGGCCTGCGACAACTGGTATTCACCCGTAATTGCGCCTGCTAAATGTTGATTTTGAAGGCTTGAACCTGGTACGAAGCCAGCCACATCCTCTTTCCAAATAGGCCGACTCCCGGTGTGACAACTCAGATGCACCACAGGGCTCCAACCACCCGCCACTGCAATAAGGTCGCAACTGAGGGTTTTGCCTTGGCTTGTGACTTGGTCAGCCGCCTCATTTAAAGGCGCCACAATGGCTCCAGTTACGTGCTTACCACCTTGAGCTTCAATCACACCATAGCCTGTCATCACTTGGATACCAGCCATTTTTGCCATTTCAACAAGGCGTCCAGCAGGAGCATGGCGAGAATCTACTACAGCCACAACCGTGCGGCCTGCCGACTGGATATCTAAAGCGGTTTGATAACCTGAATCATTGGTTGTCATAACGACACAGCGTTGGCCAGGAACTACGGCAAAACGGTTAATGTAGGTCGACACAGAGTGCGCCAGCATGATGCCGGGGAGATCGTTATTAGCAAACACTAAGGGCCGTTCAATCGCGCCCGTCGCCAACACCACTTGGTGGGCCCGAATACGATGAATGCGTTGACGTGTGCCCTTCAAGGCAACTGGGCCAAGGTGATCTGTTCTCCGCTCTATGGCACATACAAAGTTGTGATCGTAATAACCAAATGCCGTGGTTCGGGGCATAGCTGTCACATTTGCCATGGCTGCTAGCTCATGCGCAGCTTGTTCTGCCCAAGTCACCGCGTCCACGCCGTCAACTGATTGCTTGCTCGCTAATAAGGTACCACCAAATTCATTTTGCTCGTCTACGATAATCACGCGTTTGCCACTGCGGCCTGCTTCGAGCGCAGCCGCTAAACCTGCAGGGCCTGCCCCCACCACCATAACATCACAATGGGCATTTAATTTGTCATAAGTGTCTGGGTCAGGCTCAAGGGACAAACGACCAAAACCTGCAGCTTTACGAATAAACTTTTCGTAGGTCATCCACATTTTTTGGGGCGCCATAAAGGTCTTGTAGTAAAAACCAACAGGCATCATTTTGCCTCCAATTTTACCGACTAAACCCATGAGATCGAATTCCGCACTCGGCCAACCGTTGGTGCTGGAAGCCGTTAGTCCATCGAACAACTCTACTTGGGTTGCCCGAGGATTAGGCACCGATGCATTGCCTTTGTGCAACTGCATGAGGGCGTTAGGCTCTTCAGCACCATGGCCTAAAATACCTCGCGCTCGGCTGTATTTAAAGCTGCGACCCACGATGCCAACGCCATTTGCAAGCATGGCTGAGGCTAAGGTGTCACCCTCAAAACCTTGGTAGGTTTTGCCATTAAAGGTAAAACTCATGGGTTTAGACCGATCAATTCGACCGCCTGTTGCTATGCGATTAATTTGGCTCATGAGGCATCTCCTTGCTGCTCTTCTGGGGTTACTTTAGCTTTAGTTTTGGGTTTAGCTTTAGTTTTGGCTGGCGTAGCTTTTGCCTTATCTGCAACTAGCGCAGCTTTGGTTGGCGCCGTTACTGCGGGCAATTCACCCATTTTATAGGTCTCATGGATTTGATAGCTGTGCGTGTCACGGGTGGCGTTAAAGTAACGCCGACAACCCGCTGCGTGGTACCACATTTCATGGTGAATACCGCGCGGGTTAGCCCGAAAGAACAGATAATCTCCCCAAGCTTCATCAGCAATGGATGCTGGGTCTTTTGGACGTTCGATGTGTGCTTCACCCGTATAGGAATACTCTTCTTCTTCGCGCATTTCTTCGCAATAAGGGCAGTAAATATGATGCATGTGTATGTCTCCTTATGCTAAAAGTTAGTGGGCAACGCCAGCAGCGCCGTGCTCGTCGATTAAATGGCCCGTATTAAAACGATCCAAGCTAAAAGGTGCAGCTAAAGGATGGGGTTCATCATGGGCTAGGGTGTGAGCAAACACATGCCCAGAACCCGGTGTGGCCTTAAAGCCACCTGTGCCCCAACCACAGTTAAAGTACAAGCCTTTAACGCTTGTTTTAGACAATATAGGGCAAGCATCTGGGCAGGTATCGACTACTCCACCCCAAGCTCGGTTCATGCGCACACGACTGAGCATGGGAAATAGTTCACAGATGGCCGATAAGGTATGTTCTACCACATTGAAACTGCCACGCTGGCCATAGCCATTGTAAGAGTCAGTACCGGCGCCAATCACTAGGTCACCCTTATCCGACTGACTGACATAAGCATGCACTGCGTTGGACATAATCACGGTGTCGATGATGGGCTTAACCGGTTCTGAAACCAAAGCTTGCAATGGCCGCGATTCAATAGGCAAACGTAAACCCACCATCGCTGCCATGACGCCCGAATTACCTGCCGTAACGCAGGCTACTTTTTTAGCACCAATAAAACCTTGCGTGGTCTGCACACCCACCACAGCGCCGTCTTCTTTTATAATATCAGTGACTTCACATTGTTGGATAAGATCCACACCAAAACTATCAGCGCCACGAGCAAAACCCCATGCCACTGCATCATGTCGTGCCACCCCTCCGGTGGCTTGCCAAGAGGCACCTAAAACAGGGTAACGAATATCTTGTGAATCATTGATGACGGGGACAATCTTTTTCACTTCTGCTGTATTGAGTACCACTCCATCAATACCGTTCAATCGATTCGCATTAACTCGCCGCTCAATATCGCGCATGTCTTGCAAGTTGTGACCCAAATTCAATACGCCACGCTGACTAAACATGACGTTGTAGTTTAAGTCTTGGCTTAGGTCTTTCCAAAGATCTAAAGAATGGTCATATAATTTAGAGGCTTCATCCCATAAGTAGTTGGAGCGAACAATAGTGGTATTTCTCGCGGTGTTACCACCGCCTAAGTAGCCTTTTTCTAACACGGCCACATTGGTAATACCATGCACTTTAGCTAAGTAATAGGCAGTCGCCAGACCATGTCCACCGCCACCAACAATGATGACATCGTATTGTTTTTTAGGCTGTGGACTGCGCCAAACTGCTTGCCAGTTTTCATGATGGCTAAGGGAGTGCTTGAAAAGACTAAAGCCTGAATATTTTTTCATAGTATGACCCGATGGTATTCGCTGCAAAGCGATAGGAATCTTTATTATGGAAGCCATTGTGCTAAAACCTAGCCCAAGGCTCTTATTCAATTGCGACCCAAATTGAAGCCTGCAGATAAAGCACTGAATTAATAACACACTGATGTATCAACCCAAACCACACAGGTATAAAAATGCAGTACAATTGGGGCATATTTGTGCAGTATATAATGGAATCACGGCATGAAAGTTTTTGGTGTTGTTGGGTGGAAAAATAACGGCAAGACGACCCTAGTGGAAAGGCTTATTAGCCAACTTACATCCATGGGCTATAAGGTGTCGTCAGTGAAACACGCCCACCATAATGTGGATATTGATGAACCAGGGCGTGATAGTTACCGTCACCGTGCCGCAGGTGCTAAGCAAACTCTTTTGGCCACCCAGCACCGCTGGGCCTTAATGCGTGAACACCGTGAACAAGATACGCCAAAACTAGAGCAATTACTCCCCTTGTTTGAGCCCTGTGATTTAGTCATCGTAGAGGGCTATAAAGGTGCCGTTCACCCAAAATTGGAAATCGTACGACACCTTAATAAGGAGGGCTTGTTGGCTGATCAGATGCCCAACATTGTTGCGCTTGTCACAGATCAACCCCATCTGCCCAGTGATCTGCCGCAATTAGACCTCAACAATATACAACAAGTCACAGACTTCGTTTTGCAGCACACTGGCTTAGTCACCGCACCAGCAGTGCATGAGGTTAATGACTGTTACAGCCCAGCCCAACAATTGCAAACCGCTGAGACCGTTTGGCAGGGTATGCAGGCACTAGCGTCCACGCAAGTCAAAAGCCAAACGCTGCCGCTAGAACAATGCATGAACCGTCGTTTAGCTGAAGCTTTAACGACCCCATATGACAGCCCTAGGTTTGATAATGCAGCTGTGGATGGTTATGCCTTTAACTGTAACGATTTAATCCAGCAACCAGACGCCACACTGCCACTCATGGCCACGGAAGCCAACGCGGGAGGAAGTGAGAAACTCAGCCTCAAACAGGGTTACTGTATGCGGGTGTTGACTGGAGCACAAATGCCCAAAGGCGCAAATACAGTGGTTATGCAAGAGGATGTGCACCTTACTAACGACTCTGTCACCTTTCCAAGCCACTACAAAGCCCACTCTAACTGGCGTCCACAGGGCGAAGACGTCAAGGCTGGAGAGGTTATTATCAACCAAGGCCAGCTCATTCGGCCACAAGATATTGGCCTTGCTGCCGCGGCGGGCCAAGCCCAGTTAAGGGTTTATAACAAGGTTAGGGTAGCACTTTTTTCAACTGGCAATGAAGTCTATGAACTAGGACAAGAGTTACCTGAAGACGGTATCTATGACGTCAACCGATACCTGCTTAAAGCCTTACTGACCAGTTTACACTGCGAGGTTACAGACCTTGGTATTTTGGCAGACGATTTCTCTACAATCCGCACTGCGTTGGATAGTGCAAGCCAAGATCACCAACTCATCATTACTTCTGGTGGTGCTTCAACGGGCAGCCACGATCATATAGCCAACGTATTAAAAGACCTGGGCGAAGTTCATGCTTGGCGCTTAGCTATTAAACCAGGCAGGCCTCTGGCCTTTGGTCAACTCGGCCCAGCCTTGTTCCTTGGTTTACCTGGCAATCCTGTGGCGGCTAACGTATGTACCTTAATGTTTGGGCAACCCTTAATTCGGGCATTAAGTGGGGGTGGTTGGCATCGTCCTAAGTCATACCCGCAAAAACTAGGTTTTGATGTTAATAAGAAGGTCGGTCGAAGAGAATGGCTGAGAGTCTTTCAAGAACAACAGCCTAATGGTGACTATGTGTTGCAACGCAGCGCATCCCATGGGTCAGGTATTTTAACCTCTATGACCCGTGCTGATGGTCTGGTAGAAGTGGACGAAGCGAGTGGCAACATACCCGCTGGCTCACTTGTGGACTTTATTCCCTTTACCAGTTTTGGCATGGGTGATGCTTAATTTTGAGTTTAGGGCCCTATGACCAAGGCCAATGTTTACTCTCAAAAACGCTACAATTCTTGGCAGTCCTAGAGCTATGACAAAGATTACCGACCTGTCTTTTTAAGCTTTAGGCCTATAAACGGACTCACTCATTAATAGTAATTCACGCCTAGCGCTAAGACTTTCCCAAAACATATAACCAATTTTATTTATGACTAATGGGTAGCACAGTAAAAATTACACCACTTATGGGCTGATCAACTGCTCTGCAAGGATCAAGTCTTCTGGCCGATTGACATTAAAAAATGGGTTTTCTAACAGCTCGTCAAAGGCGACATCTGCGACCCCATAAGGGGCAGTAAAACGATCCACCTTGCGCATGTCGTCCTCTACAATAGCTTGGTATAAGTCTTCAAATAAGTCCACTGGCCATAAGCCAAACACTGGCTGAGTTCGACCCTGATAGCTAGCACACGCCAAACGTTGCTCTTTCTCCTGCATTTGCTTGAGCATTCGAGCTACATAGTCTGCTGGAAAAAAAGGCGTGTCTGCAGCCATAGTAATAATATGCGTGGCATTCGTTCTATTTTGTTTTGTCCATGCCATAGCCGATACCACACCAGCTAAAGGACCCGCAAAATCGGGCACTATATCAGCCTGAACAGGCAGTGCAAAAGAGGCAAAACGCTCTGCGTCACCATTAGCGTTGAGGACCAAGGTTTCAACTTGGGCTTGTGCTAAGTCAACCACATAATTGAGAATGGATTGGCCACCTAGGGCTAACATGGATTTATCACCACCACCCATGCGTCTAGAAAGTCCCCCCGCAAGTATTACTCCCACCAATTGGTTGGCTTTAATCGCCATTTTTACGGCCTGCGTGTTTAGGTTCATCGGCAATCTGATCTACATCAACATCATAGTGCACTCGTTCAAAACCGGCTAACACTAAAAACTTACGCCCTTTAGCCCTGCCAATCAGCGTTAGTCCTGCTTTTTGAGCCAAATCAACACCCCAAGCAGTAAAGCCCGAGCGTGAAATAAGAATAGGAATCTGCATTTGCACAGTTTTGATCACCATTTCAGAGGTTAAACGGCCTGTGGTGTAGAAGCATTTATCATGGGGTTGAATCTTGTGCATGTGCATATAGCCCGCAATTTTATCGATGGCATTATGGCGCCCCACATCTTCCATATAGACCAAAGGCTGCGCTTTATGACATAAAACACAGCCGTGGATGGCTCCCGCTTTTTGATAAATACTCGGCGTAGTATTAATTTGGCGCGCTAGTTGATAGAGCCAACTGGTCTTTAATGTGGCGTCTTGAGACAGATCAATGGTATCGAACTTCTCCATGATGTCACCAAATACGGTGCCTTGAGCGCAGCCAGACGTGCGTACTTTTTTCTTCATTTTATCTTCGTAATCAGTTTCACGCTGAGTGCGCACTATGGCAACTTCTAGCTCTTCGTCATAGTCTATACCGGTAATCACATCATCGGCTTGGAGCATATTTTGGTTCAACAGAAAACCCACCGCAAGGTATTGAGGGTGGTCCCCTAGGGTCATCAGAGTCACAATTTCTTGTTTATTTAAATACACCGTCAAACCCCGTTCAGTGACGACGTCCACATCAACATCCGCACCCGTATGATCACGCCCTGTGACTTGACTGGTGAGCGCCCCATTATCTGGGTTGGGGTGCACAAGGTAACTTGAAAGGTCCGCTTGTTTCATGGGCATGCCTTTTTTTGTTTATCCTGTTTGGCAATCCAGCGATCTAATTTATTCGCAAAGGTCTGGCGATCCGTATGATTTAAGGTAGCTGGACCTCCAGTTTGAACACCACTGTTACGCAGGGTTTCCATAAAGTCCCGCATATTTAAACGCTGTCGAATGGTTTCTTTGGTATAAGATTCGCCCCTTGGACTAAGCGCTTGTGCACCTTTTTCAACCACTTCTGCAGCCAAAGGAATATCACCCGTAATCACCAAATCTCCTGCCGTGACTCGCAGCACAATTTCATTATCAGCCACATCAAATCCTTGACCTACCTGGATACTACTAATGACCTTAGATGGCGGTGTTTTAATGTATTGGTTGGCTACCAAGGTGGTAGCAATTTGTGCGCGCTCAGCAGCACGAAACAAAATTTCTTTAATGACACCGGGGCAGGCATCTGCATCGACCCAAATTGGCATAGTAATAAACATGAAAGCTAGACAATAAGTTATTGTGCACCAATCTGCAGTTAAGAACTAGATCACCAGCACGATAAACCTTCCTAACGCAGCTACTGATTTTTATGCAATAAGCGCCTTAAGTGTTTGCGTGAGTTTAATAACGTCTTGGGCACTGGTATAGTGCACCAAAGAAAATCGTAAAACACCCTCTTCAGCATCAATGCCCATGGCCTCTAAAAGCCGCTTTGAGTAAAAATGCCCAGCGCCACACATGAGTCCCTTTTGACCTAATGCGCTGGCTAGATCAAACGCTTTGTGACCTTTAACCAAAACTGACACTGTGGGTGCTCTGTTGACCGCATGCTTGGGGCCAATGAGCGTGATTTTCTGATGCTCATTAAAAAATTCCAATAGAGGTTCTAGTACATCGATCTCGGCTTGTCTCAATAAGTCGTGAACCACTTTGTTTTTGTTTTGGTCACGGGCCTTACTGGAGCCCACGTGATGCTGGTAAAGGGTCGTTAGATAATCACAAACGCCCGCTGCTGCTGCAATTTGTGCATGATCTGGACCTGCGGGAGTTAAGCGCTTTGCACGCAAATGGTCATTAAAATAATGCCCTTGGTTACTCAAACATGCATCCATTTGCTGGCGCACAACCATGACCCCTTGATGGGTACCATAGACTTTGTAGAGCGAAAATAGGTAAATATCGACGCCTAAAGCGTCTACGTCAGGCAAACCGTGCCCCGCATAAGAGACCCCATCAACAAGAGTTTTAATACCCTTGTCTCGCGCTAAATCAGCAATATGGGCCACTGGGTTAATCTCACCAAGAATATTAGAACAATGGGGGAAGACAAGGAGTTTAGTGTGTTTATTAAACAAAGCAGGCAGATGGTCCACATTTAAACTGCCACTGTTTGCATCAACACACCACTCTTTAACTACAATACCCTGCTGTGCAAGCCTTCTAAAAACGCCAGAGTTTGCTTCGTGATCTTGATTAGTGACAATAATTTCATCACCTTCTTTGAGCCAACCTAACATGGCCTGAGCTAATACATAGGTGTTTTGACTCGTGGAGGGACCAAAGTAGATTTCTTCTGAGCCCACATTTAACCAACCTGAAAATTTTCCATAAGCACTTTGCATGTGTGCCCCAGCCTCTTGGGCCTGAGGGTATGGATGAAATGGCTGTACTTTAGTTTGCCGCAGGTAGCGGTCTAACTGATCCATCACCTGGCGGCACATGTAGGAGCCACCTGCGTTTTCAAAAAAAGCTGTCCCTTTTAAACTCGGCTCACTAAAGGCTGGAAACTGACGGCGAACAAAATCTAAATCTAAAGTTTTAGTTTTCATAATAGCGTATTCCTTAAAACATAAGTGCAGCTGTCATCGGCATCAGTCATTTCACGATCGACTAATTAATCTTGCCCTTTTATGCTTACCTTTTTAACATATTTTAAGTATTAAACACTAAACAATGTCATGGCTCAGGCAGGAAAATAATGTCCAAGTTAGCAGGCAGTTTCTAAACAAGGGGAATCATTCACAATCTCCAGCCCATAGAAAATAAAAGACCAGCATTTAGCTGGTCTTTTAAGATGGCCTGAGCCAAGTGACCACTCAATAACCTATTGTGGCTTCACTTGTCTTGTCTCGCCTTGCCTTATTTTACCGTCAGTCACTCACAATGCATTGATTAGTTAACGCGTTCAATGCGTGAGGCACAGAATTTGAACTCTGGGATTTTTCCCACAGGATCAAGTGCTGCGTTGGTGAGCATATTTACCGCCGCTTCAGAGAAACAGAATGGAATGTAAATCACGCCAGCCGGGACATCAGCATCCTCACGGGCCAATAATTCAATGCTGCCACGACGGGTAGAAACACGAATCATATCCCCTGCTTTAGCTCCAATCTTAGACAGTTCTTCACGACTCAAGGTCGCCACTGCTTCAGGCTCAAGGGCATCTAGTACAGTGGCTCTGCGAGTCATCGAGCCTGTATGCCAATGTTCTAGCTGACGGCCAGTCGTAAGGATGACTGGGTATTCGTCATCAGGACGCTCATCAGGATCTATGATGTCTGCAGCAACAAACTTGCCGCGCCCACCTTCAATAGGGAAGCTATCGATAAACACGATATCGTTACCCGGATGATCTTCAGCAGGACAAGGGTATGTTACTGAATGTTCCCTTTCTAGTCGCTCCCAAGTCAAGTTATTCAAACTTGGCATCGCTTGCTTCATTTCGGCAAACACATCTTTGGGATGAGTGTAAGTCCAATTTAGGCCCATACGGTTGGCCAATTCTTGAATAATCCACCAATCCTGACGTGCGTCACCAGGTGGGTTCACTGCTTGGCGACCCATTTGCACTGTACGGTTAGTGTTAGATGCCGTGCCGTCCTTTTCCGGCCATGCCGAAGCGGGTAAGACGACATCTGCATACATCGCCGTTTCGGTGACATACAAGTCTTGTACCACTAAGTGCTGAAGTTTAGCCAAGGCGCCACGGGCGTGGTGTAAGTCTGGATCAGACATGGCTGGGTTTTCCCCTTCCACATACATACCAGTGACAGAACCATCATGAACAGCGTCCATGGTTTCTACGACAGTTAAGCCTGGCTCATCAGAAAGCTCAGTGCCCCATAGGTCCTCAAACATGGCTTTAACACTGGCTACGTTAACCCCTTTGTAATCTGGGTACATCATCGGAATAAGACCCGCATCCGATGCACCCTGAACGTTATTTTGACCACGAAGTGGATGCAAACCAGTCCCTTCACGGCCAATCTGGCCTGTCATTAACGCCACAGAGATCATAGCGCGGCAGTTGTCAGTGCCATGCACGTGCTGGGATACGCCCATGCCCCAGAAGATCATGGCGTTGTTAGCTGTAGCATATAAACGTGCCACTTCACGAATGAGGTCTGCGTCTACACCACAAATGGGTGACATTGCTTCGGGTGTGTAGCGCTTAACGTGCTCTTTCACCGCGTCAAAACCAGTCGTCATCGAGTCGATGTACTTTTGGTTGTACAGCTCTTCTGTAACGATAACGTTCATAATAGCATTCCAGAAGCTTACGTCGCTTGCTGGTTGGCACTGAATCATGTGGCTGGCATATTTCTTCATTGCCAAACCACGTGGGTCTAAAACAATAATCTTGGTGCCATTTTTTGCAGCTTGCTTAAAGAAAGTTGCAGCAACAGGGTGGTTGTTGGTTGGGTTAGCACCGGTAATCACCACCACGTCTGCGTGCTTCGCCTGCATGAAGGAGGCTGATACTGCACCAGATCCCAAGCCTTCCAACAATGCCATTACCGAGGAGGCGTGACATAAACGGGTACAGTGGTCTACGTTGTTGCTACCAAAACCAGTGCGTACCAACTTTTGAAACAAGTAAGCTTCTTCGTTAGAACCTTTAGCACTACCAAAACCTGCAAGGGCTTTTTTACCTTGAGTATCACGAATTTTAACGAATCCATTAGCGGCAAAGTCCAGAGCCTCTTCCCAGCTGGCTTCGCGAAAGTGCGTTAGCGGTTTGGCTGGATCAAAGTCATTATGAATACCTTTGCGTGCACCTTGAAGACGAATCAATGGTTTAGTGATGCGGTCACCGTGGTGAATATAGTCAGAACCAAAACGACCCTTTACACACAAACGATTCTGGTTAGCTGGACCGTCTCGTCCATCAACATAAACAATACGCTCGTCCTTTACGTGATAGGTTAACTGACAGCCTACACCACAATACTGACATACACTGTCTACCTTACGGTCGTAATCTGCACTGTCACCCTTACCATCTTCACTGGTCACTGTAGATGGCATCAAGGCCCCAGTAGGACAAGCTTGCACACATTCGCCACAGTTAACACAGGTGGAATCACCCATAGGATCATCAAAATCAAATACAATTTTAGATTCAGCGCCACGATGAGCCATACCAATCACATCGTTGACCTGAACTTCACGGCAAGCCCGCACACACAAGTTACAGTTAATGCATGATTGTAAATTCACACGCATGGCTTTACTGCTGTTGTCAGCACACGGTTTTTCAGTTTCATCAAAGCGAGCTTGACTCGCATCAACTGCTAAGAGATCAGCCATGGCCCAAAAGTGAGAGCTTTTATCAGGTGATTCTTCACGATCCGGCTGATCTGTGGCTAAAAGCTCCATGACCATTTTACGTGACGATTGTGCCCGCTCAGAATTGGCGCTGGTGATGACCATACCTTCACTGGGTGAGCGCAAGCAAGAAGCAGCGAGCACTCGTTCCCCTTCAATTTCGACCATGCAAGCACGACAATTGCCGTCTGCTCGGTAGCCCGGTTCTGGTTTGTAGCAAAGGTGAGGAATAGTTTCACCATAACGCTGAGCGACCTGCCAAATAGTTTCGCCTTTTTTGGCGGTCACACTTTCACCGTCGAGGGTGAAACTAATAATATCTTGACTCATTTTGTGTCTCCCGCAATGGCTACTGGTTTTGCACTGGCTGCCAGATCAGTAGCGATCAAATTAGCGTCAAAATATTTAAATACGGTACTGATGGGGTTAGACGCTGCTTGGCCTAATCCACAAATGGAGGCATCGCACATGGCCTGGGTCAGTTCGGCCATTAAGGCTTGATCCCAATCTGGACGCTGTAGTAATTTAACCATTTTTTCTGTACCCACACGACACGGCGTACATTGACCGCAGCTCTCATCCTCAAAGAACTTGAGTAAGTTCACTACCACATCGCGCATATTGTCATGGTCTGATAAAACCACCACTGCAGCAGACCCAATAAAGCAACCATATTTATTCAGGGTACCAAAATCGAGTGGGATATCCGCCATACCTGCTGGCAATATGCCTCCTGAGGCACCCCCTGGAAGATAGCCTTTAAAGGTGTGACCATCCGCCATACCCCCACAATATTCTTCCATTAGTTCCTGCATGGTAATACCTGCGGGGGCTAACTTAACCCCTGGATTTTTAACCCTGCCAGACACAGAAAAGCTGCGCAAGCCCTGAGAACCGTTGCGGCCTTGGCTTGAGAACCACTCTGCACCCTTATCGACCAAGGTGCGAATCCAGAAAACCGTTTCAATATTATTTACAAGGGTGGGTCGATTAAACAAACCGACCTGAGCCACAAAAGGTGGCCGATGACGAGGCATACCAGGCTTACCTTCTAAGGACTCAATCATGGCTGACTCTTCACCACAGATATATGCACCCGCAGCGCGTCTTAGATGAATGCCACCTGCAGGTGCTAGACCCGCAGCCTCGACTTTACCAATTTCAGCTTTTAATATCTCCAATGCTGCTGGGTACTCGTCACGCAGATAGATATAAGCAGCTTCAGCTTCCACAGCCCAAGCACTGATTAACGCACCTTCGATAAAACGATGAGGGTCAGATTCTAAATACAAGCGGTCTTTGAATGTTCCCGGTTCACCTTCGTCACCATTAATCGCAAGGTAACGGGGCTTGGGTTCTTGGCGCACAAACTTCCATTTCATATGCGTGGGGAAACCAGCACCACCCAGACCTTTAAGATTGGCATCAGCCAATACCTTTTGGATATCTTCCCAACTATAATCACCCGCTAAACACTGCTTTAGCAAAGTGTAACCACCCTCTGCTACATAGGCTTCATAGGCTAGGTAGTCTGGAATCTCTGGGTGAAAATGTTTAGCTTGAATCGCATCCACAACTTTAGCCGCATCAGCGCGATCGACATGATAATGACCTACTTCAGCCACTGGAGCGGTGTCGCAGCGACCCATGCATGGCGCGTTAACAATACGCACTTCAGTGGGATCTGTTCCTGCCTCTATGGCTGCCTTGAGTTGAACGGCACCTGCAAGTTGACAACTGAGGCTGTCGCAAACCCGCACAGTAACTGCAGGAGGCGGTAGTTCACCTTCTTTAACAATGTCAAAATGCGCATAAAAAGTGGCACATTCATAGACTTCAGCCATAGGGATATTCATTTCGTGAGCCAAGGCTGCGAGATGTGCGGCAGACAAGTAACCAAAGTTATCTTGAATCAGATGTAAGTACTCAACCAGCATGTCACGTTTAATCGGTTGGTCACCCATTAATTGTCGCAGCTGCGCTAATGTGTCTAAATTAACTTGACGTCCACGCAGGTGAATACGAGATTTATTTCGGCCAGCGCCTGGGTGCAAACGCACTACGTTGTCTTTGGTTGAATCAGCAGACATGTTGTTCTCTGTTTTAACTTAAATTCGAGGTTCTATGCGCGTCAATGTGTTACAAAAATTCAGTTATTCCTGCGCCAGAACACTATGATATAACCGCTCCATTATCCAAGCGTTGGAAATCAGCGCATATCTGAAAACGACATTGCTGCGACACTAATGCCTTTTACACAAGTCTATCTCCATGAAATAATAGCATTTACAAAATGCTGATAACATGTCGCTGAAACTATTACATAATTTACTTCACCTATCGAAACCCATGTCGTAGTCCAAAGATTTTTCAGAGCAAGGCTTTCCAACTCATAAGCCTAGATTGCTAAATCTATTATCAACAAAATACGGTATCCTACGGGCTTGTTTATTCATTGAGTTATGCCACAGTGTCTTTTGTCGATTTACAGCTGGATCAAGAATTACTGCATGCCCTTGCAGAGCACGAATTTACCCAACCCACTGCGATCCAGCAGCAAGCTATTCCACCACTTTTAGAAGGTCATGATGTGCTGGCATCTGCGCCCACTGGCACGGGTAAAACACTGGCGTTTGTTTTGCCTGCCTTGCAACACATTTTAGACACTCCAAGGCAAGAAGTGGGTACGCCCAAGGTACTTATTCTTAGCCCTACTCGCGAGCTAGCCCGTCAAACCTACGATCAAGTAGAGCAACTCGTGGCTCACAATCACCTAAAGAGTTGCCTCATTGTGGGTGGCGTACCCTTTGGCATGCAAAAGGCCATGGTGGCTGAAACCATCGATGTTTTAGTCGCAACGCCTGGCCGTTTAATAGAAATTGAAGAACACATGGCCTTGGATTTGTCTCAAGTGACTGTGTTTGTGATTGACGAAGCCGATCGCATGTTGGATTTAGGTTTTATACAAGCCATCCACCAAGTCTCAGACTTGCTGCCACTTGAGCGCCAAACGTCGATGTTTTCAGCCACGTTGGAAGGCGATAAAGTGCAGGCCTTTGCCCATGATTTATTAGCAGAGAGCGCCGTCCAGGTTGCTGTAGAAGCACCCCGCCATGTGGCTAAGAAAATTAGCCAAGCAGTATATCAAGCCGACAACGAACAGCACAAAGAACACCTACTTAAAGCCTTACTGCGGTTGCCAGAAGTAAAACAAGCCATTGTTTTTGTTAATAGTCGTAAGCAGGTAGACATCTGGCTTAAAGTCATACGCACGCTGGGTATACAGTGCACAGGTTTACATGGTGACCTGCGCCAAAGTGATCGAAACCAACAAATTAAAGACATGCGCCGCGGACGTACTAAGGTTTTAGTGGCTACAGATGTTATGTCTCGGGGTGTTGATTTACCAGGTCTAAGCCATGTGATTAACCTCCACATGCCAGAAAAGGCAGACAGCTATGTGCACCGCGCGGGTCGCACAGGCCGTGATGGTGAGGCCGGCAGCGTCTGGTCTATCGTTGATGCCATGGACTGGCCTAACCTTGGCCGCATTGAACGCTATATTGGCAATGACATTAGCCGCCAAATATTTCCTGGGTTCTCCCCTAAAAAAGAAGAACCTGCGGTATTGAAAAAAATTAAGGCTAAAAAACCAAAAGTTTCTAAATCAGATAAAGCCAAAGCTGACAAAGCGAAAGCTAAAAAAGCCAAAAATTTTAAAAAATAGTGACACCTTTTAACGACTTAGCGTGGTTTTAAACCTACATAGGCTTAGGCCAAATATTCATTGCTTCACAATGGCATTAAGTGATTTGGCTGTATTTACTGGTCTTTTGTCTTCATGCTGGTGGACAGTTCAATGATTCGAGATTGTGAAGCCGCTTTTTGGGCGGCCATACCCATTTGAACAGCGATTAAACCATCTTTTAGCGTCACTTCAGGCTTTTGGTTGCCCAGTACCACTTGCTGGAACTTTTGGTGTTGGTAGTAAGTAGATCCGTTATGATCACCAGCTTGCAGAAGCTTAGTGTCTACTGGTATCTCAAGAACTTGTGGGCCTTTGGGTGCTCTTGGACTCACAATAACCTTGGGGGTTGGAGATGGGCCAAGATGTATAGGCCAAAAGCGGCTTGGTCCTGGCACAAAACACTCCACCTTGCACTCCACTCCAACTGCTGAAATTTCCTCTTGATAGTTTGATCCTTCTGCAAACATACAAAGTTCCAGCATTGCTCGTGAGCCCGATGCAAAATCAACAATGACATAACCATTATCCCAAATATCAGGGGTGCGCCCATTATATTTTTCTTCTAAATGATTATTAGCTTGTCCAGCAGAAGCCATAATTCTTACTGGTTCAGACTTCATTATGAGGCGCATTAGATCGAAGAAATGACAACATTTTTCAACAAATGTACCCCCAGAATTTTCGTTGAACCTGTTCCAGTCATTCACCTTTTCTAAAAATGGAAACCGATGCTCTTTAATGGTCAGAAGCTTTACCCCACCTGATAAGGCATTTGCCTGGCTTATCAGCTTTGCAACAGGGGGCATATAACGATATTCCATGGCCACCCAAATTGGCTTAGGGTAGTTTTTACTCAGCTCTTGTATGAGCGTGGCATCGGATGGATTGGTTATTAAAGGTTTTTCTACCAAAATAGGTAATGGATTAATTGAGGCTATTAGCTTTAATTGCTGGGCATGCAAAAAATTAGGACTCACAATAACCAGACAATCAAGGTCTTTTCGCCCTAGCAATGCTTCTATTGATGGCTCAAATTCAGCTTCAGGGGCCAGTTTTTTTGCGATAGTTGCCATACCAGGATCGGGTTCGAAAATTGCCGCGATACGGGTATTCTCAAGCAGTTTAATATTCTTGATGTGCTCCTGACCCATCATGCCACACCCGATCATGCCATAGTTTAAAGCCGTCACGAAAAATACCTCTTTATTATTTTATGCGCGCGACATAACGCGCAACCCGAGGGTTAAACCAAGTCAGTGAATATTCAGCAAGCATATTGTTTTGATCATAGCTTTGACGCTCTATATATCCCCATACTTTATCCTCATTATTTAAATGACTCACTGTTGAGTCTTTGGCAAAGGCAGTGGGGGTCCAATCTGGCATCTGTTTTACGCTCACTTGATCTTCTGCGCTAGTAATCCAGAATTTGAGATTTTCACGATAAAACAAATATAAAGAGTCGGACAAATCTTCCACACTCACGTGTCTATTTTTAGGCGCATCTATCCATATCTCCTCAATCGCACTATCAATTGAATTCAGCTGCCTTAATCTTCTTATTCTAAATCCGTCGGCAGCAGTTCCAAATTGAGGACCCAATGCTGGAAAATGTTTAGCTTTGTTCAGCCTTTCAACGGATAAAACTTGAGCCGTTGGCAGACCTCCTCCTTTGATTAACTCTAAGCGGAAGAAACTGTATATTGTATCAATGTGTTGAGACTGCTTAGGTTTACGCACATAATTACCAGAACCTTGCACACGTTCCAAAAGGCCTTTTTGTGTTAGCTCCATTAATGCCTTACGCAAGGTGCCAACGGCTACCCCAAGCTCGTCTGCCATCAAACGTTCAGAGGCCAAACGTGATCCGTCAGCCAATATCCCAGCTTGAATTTCACGCGCTAACATTTCACTAATTTCAACATGCAATGGTAGTCGATTTTTGGATAATGCAGATTTCATATGCTGTGAGATTTTTGTTAATTGATGCACTATTGATATATTGATACACAATTGTTATAGTAATTTAAATCACTTAATTAATCAATGGAAGAAAGCTAACTTGTCTATTGTCCCTATAAGATCAGAACACACTACTGCAGCAGAGATTGCATGGTTCGCACCTTTATGTTCGGATGATTACCATCATTTGGGAGTGCCTGAAGGCAGCTTGCGTTCTTCATGGGAAAACACCTCAAACATTATTCAAACGGCGGACCAACTAGGCTATAGAAACATTTTATGCCCCTCCTCGTACCAAGTTGGGCAAGACACACTTACATTTGTGGCAGGTAATGCTCCTCTTACTGATAATATCAACATATTAGCCGCTGTAAGGTGCGGTGAAATGCACCCTATTATGCTTGCGCGCACCATCGCCACGCTTGATCATATGATGAAGGGACGCTTAACTGTTAATATTATTTCTTCAGATTTTCCGGGCCAAAAAGAAGACAGTGCATTTCGTTATCAACGCTCACGCGAAGTTGTTGAAATTTTAAAACAAGCCTGGACGCAGGATGAGATTAACTTCCAGGGGGAGATTTATAATTTTGAAAACCTACCAGCAGGCCCTGCTAAACCTTATCAGCAAAATGGTGGGCCCTTGCTGTATTTTGGCGGTTACTCACCGTCTGCATTAGATTTATGTGGCGAACATTGTGATGTCTATTTAATGTGGCCAGAAAAACAAGAAGCTCTGGCAGAGCGTATGAAAGCTGTTAATGAGTGCGCGCGAAGTTATGGACGTGTCTTAGATTATGGACTGCGCGTGCATATGATTGTTCGAGATACCGAAGCTGAGGCAAAAGAATACGCAAGAGAGCTCGTTTCCAAACTCGATGATGAGCAGGGTAAACTCATTCGTGAAAGGGCGTTAGATTCAATCTCTTTAGGGGTTTCGCACCAAACAAAAAACCGCGAACTGGCTGATTTGGAAGGTTATATAGAGCCCCATTTATGGACAGGGATTGGACGTGCACGTTCAGGTTGTGGTGCGGCCTTGGTTGGTTCGACAGATCAGATTTTAACGCAGATTGAAAAGTACAAAAAAATGGGTATTCGGGCATTTATATTTTCAGGTTATCCGCACCTTGCAGAGTGTGAAATATTTGGCAAAAAAGTTCTCCCGCACCTTGAAACATGTTCACTGCCTCAATTGCAAGGCCGGGTTCCCACCTCTATACCACACACACCATTAGGCATAGGAGAAAGACGTTAATGCAACGCATAGCACTCTCAAAAGATCTGGAATTAAGTCAAATAATATATGGCATGTGGCGCTTAGGGGATGATCACGACACCTCGCCTGCCGCCGTACAGGCCAAAATAGAGGCGTGTTTAGAGCAAGGGATAACCTCCCTGGATCAAGCCGACATTTATGGCGATTATGGTGCTGAAAGCCTACTTGGAAAATGTTTCTCTGCTGCTCCACACTTAATAGATAAGGTCGAGATAATAACCAAATGCGATATCGTTGCGCCAGTTGGGCGATACCAAAGTGCGCGCGTGAAACATTATGATACATCAATAGCCCATATCAATTCTTCAGTCGAATGCTCTTTAACACAAATGCATATAGAGCATATTAATTGTTTGTTAATTCATCGCCCTGACCCTTTAATGGATCATGAAGAAACGGGACGAGCACTAGATGCACTGGTGAAATCTGGCAAAGTGGGATCTGTTGGTGTTTCCAACTTTAAACCCCATGATTGGAGCTTGCTACAATCGGCTATGAATACCCAACTTGTCACAAACCAGATTGAACTTAGCGTTATGGAAACCAGCCCTTTTACTAATGGGGACATTGCCTTCTTACAAGAACGAAAAATTAAACCTATGGCTTGGTCTCCCCTTGGTGGAGGGTCGCTGTTTAATTCTAACGACCAAAAAAGTAAGGCTATTTTTAACTGTTTATCTAACATTGCCAATGAACAAAACGCCACTGCAGATGCAGTAGCCATTGCATGGCTATTAAAGCATCCATGCAACATTTTACCGGTGATGGGCACCAACAATCTTAGCCGTATTAAATCATTATCCAGCGCGCTAAAAGTGAATCTTGATCGTCAAGCATGGTTTGAAATCTATACCGCTGCGCTTGGACACGAAGTGGCATAATGCGATGAATTCAACTCAACCATCCAACTTAAAACTTGCTCTTATGCCAACAGACTTAAATGAATCTCAAGATACAATGATGGTCCCTAGCCAAGAAAATCATCGTGCATTCAGGAATGCTTTAGGGCAGTTTGGAACAGGCGTCACCGTTATTACAGCCCATGACAATTATTCACCTATTGGTATGACAGTCAATTCATTTGCATCGGTTTCATTAGATCCAGCTTTGATTTTATGGTCTATAGCCAACAAGTCAGAAAGAAGAGATGCATTCTATAATGCTGGTTTTTTTGCAGTGCATGTATTAGCAGAGGATCAGGCCGATCTCGCACTAAACTTTGCTAAAAACCCAACCGCTTTTGAAGACTGCGAATGGCATTTCGGCAAACATCACCTACCCATTTTACCTGAGGCCATAGCAAGGTTTGAGTGCAGCATACAAACAACATATGACGGGGGTGATCACACCATAATCATTGGTAAAGTAGAGCAGTTCACGCAGAACGAGGGCAAGCCTTTGATGTTTGCTGGAGGCCATTTTGGTAAGTTTTCACAATAACCTCGTTTATAATCAAGTTAACTTCCAGCGCACCAGATTGTGAAAACGATCCGTGTCCTGCTAGAGATGTTTGACGCAATTAATACTCGTGCACTTTTATTGGGGCGCACGATAGGGCTTGTTGCGCTTGGGTTAATGGTGCTGGTGATTTTGACGCAAATATTTTTCAGGTACGTACTTAACAATGCCCTTCCTTGGCCAGAGGAGGCCGCAAGGGCTTTGATGATTTGGATGATGGCGATGGTTGCACCTTCTGCGTATCGTTACACAGGCTTTGTTTCCATTGACATGTTGCATGAATACATCCCCGCTCGCCTTAAAAATTACTTGATACTGTCGATATTAATACTCTGCACTTTTGTCTCTATCATCATGCTACAGCATGCCTGGACGCACTTTTCTTCACCTTTACTATTTGACTCATCTGGTTTAAACAGATTGCTACAAGATACCGGTATAAACCAACTTTTAGGTACGCAGATACAATTTAGAACCGCTTATATTTATTTAGCCATGAGTGTTTTTCTCACCCTTATTTTAATGGTTTCTTTAGAATTAATTATGCGTCAATTTGCCAGAATTATATGGGGCAATGAAAGCTTTCCCTCACCCAAACTTCCTAATGTAATGGCGGTAAATTCGTGATCTTAGCTTGGTTCTTACCCTTGTTTCTTATATTTTTAATGATTGGAGTTCCGGTATATTTTGCCATGCTTGCCGCCCCTGGTTTCATGTTATATCTCAACGGGCAAGAGCGAGACATTGCACTGATGTATCGCAATGTTTTTAACGGCATCGATAATGGTGTATTACTGGCTATTCCTTTTTTCATGCTCGCTGGGGAGTTAATGAACAAGGCTGGCATAACAGAACGTTTAGTGGCGTTTTCTCAGACCATTATTGGCTCCGTAAGAGGCGGCCTAGCACAAGTAAATATTCTATCTTCAATGCTGTTTGCAGGTATGTCAGGCTCAGCAGTGGCTGATACTTCTGCGTTGGGCTCTATGTTAATTCCAGCGATGGAAAAACAAGGTTACACAAGAAAGTTTGCTGCAGCGATTACGGCTGCATCGTCAGTTATTGGCCCCATAATCCCCCCTTCAGGCATTATGATCATCTATGCTTATGTGATGGAAGTTTCAGTTGCGGCTTTATTTGCTGGCGGCATTATTCCTGGCATTCTGGTGGGCATGGGTTTGATGATTATGACAAGGTTGATGGCTAATAAATATGAATTCCCTCCGGCAAAACGTTTTGTCATTGAAGGGGTCAGTATCTCTGCAGCTGAAAACCTTGCCGCCCGTGTGATTGCTCGGTTGATACTCGCATTCATCTTATATCCATTGGTAGTCAAAGTTGTCAATCTTGACATAGGGAGCTATTCCACAACCCTATTACTGCATTTTGCTGGTGCATTAATAGTGACAGAAACTCTATTTCAAATTCAAAGACGCTTAGTCTCGAATGACTTTAGGATCGTGGCAAAACGTGCAGTACTGCCTTTATTAACGCCAATTATTATTTTGGGTGGTATTTTAGGTGGTGTAGCAACCCCGACAGAGGCCTCTGCTCTTGCTGTTGCCTATACAGCATTGCTTGGTTTAATCATTTTACGCTCCATAAATTTAAAAGATCTTGGTCCCATTTTGGTGAAGTCTGCGATCACCTCATCCGTTGTTTTATTATTGGTAGGCGCAGCCATGGCATTTAAAACGGTTGTAAGCCTTTCTCATATCGCAGAAGATTTAGCGGTATATATACTGGCTTTAACTAACAATCCCCTTCTGTTACTACTGTTAATCAATCTTTTATTATTTATAGTGGGTATGTTTTTAGATGCAGGGCCAGCAATTATAATATTAGGGCCAATTTTGGCGCCCATATTTATTGATTTAGGTATTCATCCTGTTCATTTTGCTATGATCATGTCGGTTAATTTAACCGTTGGATTAGCCACGCCTCCCATGGGCCTAGTCCTGTTTGTAGCTTCATCTGTTTCAGGCGTGAAAGTAGAAACAATATCAAAGGCAATATTGCCTTTTTTAGCAGTCGAAATTTTTGTTATCTTTCTCATCACCTATTTTCCTATCATTTCACTGGGTATTCCTTCGTGGTTAGGGTTTGTTAAAGATGTCGATTTGGTGGGGCCAATAGCTGGCTTCTTCTTACAACCGAATTAAGGAGTTTAAGCATTTTCCATATACTTCAAGGGTATCTTTTTGTTCTGGTCAGCCATAACAAGCAACCTTTTGAAGGGGAAAAGTTAGAAACTGACGAACGTTAAAAATTCGTCAACAATAAAAAAAGGGCATAAGCCCAATTTACTGAGGAGTTCATATGAATACTTTTATAAAAACTTTGGGAGTGACTGCTTTCACCGTTGGTTTAATGGCAGGAAGCACAGTCACTGCGTATGCTGCAGACTATACAATACGAGCAACTGCCAACTCTAACGAAAATGACGAAGATTATGATGGCCTTGTGGTTTTCAAAAACTTTGTGGAAGCCGCTTCAAACGGTGAAATTGCTGTTGAATTATTTATTGGCACACAACTATGTTCAAAAGGCGCTGAGTGTCTGCAAGGCGTAGCTGATGGTTCAATTGATGTTTACATTTCAACATCTGGTGGCGCTGCAGGTGCATTTCCATACGTTCAGGTACTAGATTTACCCTATCTTATGGCAAGTGATCGAGTTGCGGAAAATGTCTTATCTGGCGATTTTACGCGTACTATGCGTGATATGGCCCTTAAAGATTCTGCTGATAAAATTCGTTTGATGACCATTGGCAATACTGGCGGATGGCGTAACTTTGCAAATACAAAACGTAGAGTTCAAAACCCAAATGATATGGCGGGCCTTAAAATTCGAACCGTGGTTGCCGATCTACCCCAAGAATTAGTTAAAGCGCTGGGTGCGTCACCTACCCCAATACCTTGGCCTGAGTTGTTTACATCATTCCAAACGGGTGTTGTTGAAGGTTCTAAAAATGGCATTACAGACATTATGGGCATGAAATTCCCTGATGCTGGCCTGAAATACGTCACCCTTGATGGTCATGCTTATATGGGCGCGCTTTGGTGGATGAACAACGAAAAGTTCTTGTCTATGCCTATTGAGCTTCGTCAGGTTGTTGTGGATGGTTTTGCCGCTCTTCAACAGGCTACATTTGCTTCACCAAAACGCAAATCTATTAAAGCTTATGAAGATTTTGTTGCTGGAGGTGGCGATTTGTATGTGCCAACCCCTGCTGAAAAAGCTGCATTTAAAAAAGCGGCTACGCCAGTTTATGAATGGTTCCAAACCAATGTTAACGGTGGACCCGCAATCTTTAACGCTTTAACAAGCGCGGTCTCTAAAGCAGAAACAGCAATTGCTGCAGGTAATGCAAAAGACTTGAATTAAAAACCAAGTCAGGGCCGTTCAATATAGCTGAACGGCCCTATTTATTGTATATTGACACGCACCATTTTTAGTTTATCTAAATGGATAGAGCCAAACCCTATAATCATCAATTAATATATGAGCTTTTTCAATTTGTGCTGGGGTCATTTTTTTCACAACCTCTTCTTGGCTTATGGCCGCATCTGGATCGCCACCAATGGCCGAAAGAACATACCACATATAGGCTCTGACAAGATCGGGCTTTTCAACACCCCTGCCTACTTCATAATACCATCCAACACCACTTTGAGCCCCTGGATGCCCTTTCATCGACGAGCGCAAGTACCATTCAAACGCTCTTTGATCATCTTTGGGAACGCCCAACCCCATAGCGTACATGACCCCGATCAACTCTTCAGCATCGGCATTACCAGAGCGCGCGGCTGGCAGGAGTTCACTCATGGCCTCTTTAAAGCTTCCCTTTTCCATAAGATCTCGTGCATGTTCAATCTCTGCAAAACACGATACCGAAAACACCATCAACCCAAGCAACAAAAATTTACGCACAAGCTCTCTCTTTTTATAATAGTACACTTAACATTTGGGATTTCTCAGTCTTATGCTTTAGATTTACCCAAACCCTTATCCCTAAATGATTTCATCACTGTTGATGAAAGGCAAGCCAAACTTGGGCAGTTATTATTTTACGACAAGATTTTATCAGGTAACCAAAATATATCATGCGGCACATGCCATCATCATGATTTGGGTGGCAGCGATGGCTTATCCTTGGGTATAGGCGAGGGAGGCAATGGGATTGGCACCCAAAGAACGCCGGGGATAGGCACTGATAAAATTAAAAAACGCATTCCCAGAAATGCCCAAGCACTTTGGAATCTAGGCGCCAAAGAATTTAAATTCCTGTTCCATGATGGGCGACTCTCAAAATCAAATCTTTATGAAAATGGTTATAATTCTCCCGCAGAAGAATGGCTGCCAAAAGGTTTAACAAACCTACTTGCAGCCCAAGCTATGTTTCCCGTTACCTCACAATTTGAAATGGCAGGAAACCCAAAAGAAAATCAAATTGCAGGCGCTACCCATGACCGAATTGACCACGTGTGGCCAATTATTTCGAAACGCGTGCGCAATATACCTGAATATGGTGAGATGTTTGTAAGCGCGTTTGATCATATTGAAAACACTGCTGATGTCACTATGGTTGAAATTGCGGAGGCTTTGTCTGCCTTTATTAACCTTGAATGGCGCAGCTATGATGCGCCATTTGATGAGTTCATCGCTGGCAATAACAATGCTTTAACATCGGCACAAAAACGCGGATTAGATCTATTTTATAATAAAGCCGACTGCGCATCCTGTCATGCGGGTCAGTTATTTACCGACCATGCTTTTCATGCCTTAGCTCTGCCCCCTTTTGGGCCGGGACGCACAAGGCGGTTTGACCCTTCTGCTCGTGATGTTGGCCGCATGGCAGAAACTGACTTATTAGAAGATGCTTATCGGTTTAGAACCCCAAGCATCAGGAACGTCACTCTTACTGCGCCTTATGGGCATAACGGGGCCTATGCCACGCTTGAAAGTATTGTAAGACACCACCTCTCTCCCTTAAAGTCATTGCAACAATGGGAACCTAAGCAGGCTCATTTACCTGATGTACCATGGGTAAGCCAAATAGATTTTCTAGTTCATGATGACAAGCGAGAGATGGCACGGATAAAGTCATCTGTTGATATAAAGCCAATGACATTAGCCGATAATGAAATTGACGATTTGCTTGCTTTTTTAACCGCGCTTGAAGGAAAAAGAGCAGATGAATTACCCTTGGGGCGCCCTTACGAGGTTCCTAGCAAACTGCCTGTTGATTAAATTGGCTGGCCGTTTTTCTTCAATAACCCGTTTAATCTATCCAGCCTGCTCGTTTAAAGGCAAGGGCAAGATGGAGTCAAAGGTCGTCTAAGCGACGTTTATGACACTTTCTATCTGATGACGACTAAAGGCTGTCAGCATCGCCTGTAAGGTTGCCGCAGTCGTGTCTTCTGCTTGTGCTACAGCATGGCATACGACGCCATTAACATGCATCTCAATACACGCAAGGGCCTGTGCATCTGTGCCCTTAGTCATGGCGTGTTGATCAAATTGGGTGACTTCAATGGGGCAACTGTATTGCCTGCTAAGTACGTCACTCAAGGCTTCTAAAGCGCCTGCTCCAGACCCTTCAAGTGCCCCCTGATGGAGATTAAAGAAACCCTCAATAATAATACTATCTTCGCTGGTGACTGCATTTAACCGGTAGTCTCGCAACTGCCATGCGGGGTCCACAGCCACAAAATATGTATCATAAAGTTGCTTAATTTGTTGTGGTGAAACCTCTACACCGGAGGTTTCTGTGGCTTGTTGCACAATCTTACTTAACACAGGGTGCATCCACTTAGGTAATTCAATGCCATAATCTCGCTCTAACACCAACGCCACACCACCCTTGCCACTTTGGCTATTGATGCGCACTACGGCCTCGTACTCGCGGCCAATATCCCGCGGGTCTATGGGCAAGTAAGCAACGTCCCAGTGAGACTTATCATGTTGCTTATGAAACGCCACCGACTTACGAATAGCGTCTTGATGGCTGCCAGAAAATGCCGTATAAACCAATTCTCCAGCCCATGGGTGGCGCGGTGATACAGCAATTTCAGTACAGCTTTCAACCACTTCAATAATTTCCAACACATTGCTTATATCTAAAGTGGGGTCAATGCCCTGAGAGTATAAGTTCATGGCCATGGTAATGACATCCATATTGCCAGTGCGCTCACCGTTACCCATCAGAGTACCTTCTACTCGATCGGCTCCTGCCAAGATGCCTAATTCAGCTGCAGCCACTGCACATCCGCGGTCATTGTGGGTATGCAGGCTAATAGTCACCTGTGAGCGATGCTTTACATGGCGGCAAAAATATTCCACCTGATCAGCAAACAAATTGGGTGTTGAAAGTTCGACAGTAGACGGCAAATTAATAATGAGTTCACGATCAATGCTTGGCAACCATTGCTCAATCACTGCATCACACACTTCTACCGCGTAATCCATTTCCGTGCCCGTAAAGCTTTCGGGCGAGTACTCAAAGCTCCACTGTGTTTGGGGGTATTTATTGGCATACTTGAGTACCCATTGAGCGCCCTGCACCGCGATGGCCTTAATACCCTCTTCTGGTAAGCCAAATACTTGTTCACGTTGCACCGTAGAAGTTGAGTTATACACATGCACTATGGCTCGCTTCACCCCATCCAAGGCCTCATAGGTCTTTTTAATCAATTCTTCTCGGGCGGGAGTCAGCACTTGCAAGGTCACGTCATCAGGCACTTTATTTTGTTCAATCAACATGCGCACAAAATCAAAGTCTGTGGTGGATGCTGAAGGAAAGCCGACCTCTATTTGTTTAAAACCCAGCTTAACCAAGAGTTCAAACATGCGCAGTTTTTGTTCACTGTTCATGGGATTTACCAAGGCCTGGTTACCATCACGCAAATCCACACTGCACCACATAGGCGCTTGGGTGATGGATTTGCTGGGCCAAGTGCGATCTGCTAAAGGCGTGGCTTTGAAAGGTTGGTACTTACGGTAGTTAAACGTATGGTCAAGCATAAAAACACTCTGGTTAAGTCATGTTAACTTTCTTTTAAACTAGTTTATCGGCAAATAAGCGCAATATCACATCTAATTAAGCTGTAACTTGACGATATACGCAATAATTTATATTATTAAACCGTTAAATGGCAATATATTTGCGTTAAAGCTTATTTTTGAGGAATACTATGACAACCTTAGACCGCTACGATCTTAATATCTTGCGTCATCTGCAAGACAATGGCAGTTTATCTAACCAAGAGTTGGCTGAACGGGTAGGCCTTACGGCGGCACCTTGCTCTAGGCGTGTCAAACAATTAGAAGAAGATGGTGTTATTCGTGATCGCGTGGTGCGCATTAATGACCGATCTGTAAACCTCAATCTCACCGCCCTATTGCATATCAGTATGGACAAACACATCCCTGAGCGCTTTGCAGAATTTGAGCAAGCCGTGGCCCAACTGCCTGAAGTCATGGAGTGTTATTTGATTACCGGCCACGAAGCCGACTATCAACTTAAAGTCGTGGTTCCCGATATGGATCGCTACCACGACATTTTACTAGGCAAAATCACCAAGATAAAAGGTGTCAGTGGTGTCAAATCAGCCTTTGTGATGCGCAAAGTACTTGATAGCACTGCACTACCTTTAGGGTATGTGAAAAATTAAACTTGTATTAGGGTGAATGAACCAAGGCTTTTGTATTACCCTAATTTTAGGCCTAATTCATTCAAACAACACATTCAGGTGCCTGGGGCAATGTGGCCCAAAATGATGGATCGTGTCCATATATTATTTTCGCACCTGCCCTTTGTAATTTCCGCAACAACAAAATGGAATTAAGCATCTCACCACGATTATGCACTAGGCGGGGCAAGTGCAGATTAGTCAGGGTTTCTTTAAGATAGCAGGCATCTGCTGACAGGATAACATCACCCGAATCCAACCGAACTTTCAAAGACTGGTGCCCAGGGGTATGGCCAAACGTTGGGATAGTCACAATTCTGCCATCTCCAAACAAGTCGTGCTCGCCATTAACTTTTTGAATTAAGTGACCGTGGTCATAATCCTTCATCATGTAACCGTTCTCTTTTATAAATTCTGGCGTATGACCCGCCTCCCATTCCTTTTTTTGAATAATGATTTTGGCATTGGGTACCATGACATTGCCACCCGTATGATCAAAGTGCAGATGAGAGTTAACCACATATCTTATTTTATCCGCATCCACATCTAAAGCTTCCAGACGTGAGCGGATATCCTCACCCGCTCGAAAATGTACCTGAAAAAAATCAGCTAAAAATCCAATGCGCCCTCGCACATCATGCTGGCACTGAGGGTGTAACCCCGTATCGAATAAGACAAGTCCTCGTGGATGATCGATTAAGTAGGCAGGCACAGGGAAATGAATTTTCCCTAGTTTACCCGCAAGCATCATGTCCAAGTCTGAAGATAACCAGCCACACGTCATTGCATACAACTTTACGCTCAAAATATACTCTCCTTTTTAACCTTATTCGCCTCGTTATTAAGCCTGGCAATATCAACTTGTAGAACTGATTTGACTTAACCAACCAGAGTCTTGGGACCCATTAAAGGGGTTTTAACTTCTTCGATAGACCTTTTAATAAGCCGCTTGGTAAATAGATTCAATCTCTACCAAGGTTAATT